>AUXO017598094.1_pt1 | contig 11131 bp, 15 predicted proteins | sample 768731 | NCBI WGS metagenome assembly AUXO01 (sample SAMN02715735, study PRJNA202380) | gut metagenome | biome: sheep rumen | host: Ovis aries | place: New Zealand: Palmerston North
CCTTATCTTGAGTGTATAAAGAGACCATACAAATGACATCGTCAATACCGCCAGGTATCTCCAGCATAAGTATTTCATGTAGGAGATACTTGGCCGAGAATATAAGAACTAATGACAACAACTTGACCAACTTGGTGACACCGAAAGAGATTTAGGCAGCGTCATCAAAAGGAATCAGCAACATAAATGTGGTTAATGCTGGCGTCTATTTATGGGCGACAGGGATATATAGCGGAAGCGTCTTGATATTGATATAAATAGGTGCTACCAGTTACTTAGCAGCAAGGGACGATCCCATAAGAAAAATGAATGTCCCGTGGATACTGACAATATTATATATAAATGTTATAATAAAAGTACTGCAACAAAAGAGTGATATATTGAAAGTATAATAAATATTTAGAAAATTTTAAATATAGTTTAAGATAATTGCTTGAATATTCTTCAATCTAATAATCATTTAAAAAAAGAGGTTAACGTTGAATTGGAATTATGTACTGTGGGACTGGAACGGAACCATCATTGACGATTTAGTTTATAACTTTAATATTGTTAATACATTATTGTTGGAAAAATGTTTAGCTCCGATAAGCCTCGAAGAATACAGAAAGAAATTCTGTTTTCCAATAAAAAAATTTTATGACGAGATTGGGCTAAAATGTAATACTTCGGAATACGAAGTAATTGCTAATAAATATCAAATACTATATGAATCAAAAATAAAAGAGATAGAACTATCGTATAGGATAAAGGAGCTAATGGCATTTCTTCATGAAATAAATATCAAGCAATTTTTATTTACATCTTCTAATAAAAGTACTCTTATGACACAGCTTGCGTTATATACTGGAATAGTTCCACTAATTGATGGAATAATATGTCAAAATAATAATCTTGGCATAGGTAAAGCAGAACTTTTTTATCGGTGGAAAATGGAACAGGGTATTATCGATTGTAGTAGTATTGTTATTATCGGTGATACATATTATGAGAGAGATATTGCAACAAATTTTGGAGCAGATAGTATATTAATTAAAAGTGGGCATCAAAATGTAAATGAAACTGATGACCATTTAGTATTTGATTCTATTGCTCACTTGGAAAGTCATAAATCATTATTTTTATGAGTATTGTTAATAGTGTATTGATAGTCAACTATTTATACTGGATTTTGATTGACGTGAATTAAAATGGGGACAGGCATAATTAATAGTAATTCTCAGATGGGTTTCGCATCACGACTACTGAATAAAATATACAAACAGATGAGATTTCATACTGTGAGGATAGTTTTGAAAATGATCTGTGCAGGAAATAAGGCAGATAGCCGATGAACATCTTGATAAAAAGTTCCATATATATTCAAACAAGCTGGCTTCGCGTTTTGTTGTCCGGAAACTTGACTGTTTAAACAGGCTGTTATCAATCTTAGAGGTGTTGATACAGTCATTAGCTGTAAAAGGTCGGCTGCATCGACAACTGTCTTTGAGAGCAGGCCGTGAACCGGAGTCAGTTGTTCATGGGTGTTCATGAGCCTGTACAAAGTGTTCTTGGAAAAACTTTTCCATGAGGAAACTTGCTTTCGGCTACCTGTATATGTTGCGACCGGCAAAAATGTTGCAGAGTTTATATATGAAGTTGGTTAGGGTAGGGACGACTTTCTCCTTTAACAGTGTTACTCAGATATAGAGTACTTATTAAGTGATGATTTTGCCATGACATTTAGGTAAACGTCTTTCACTACGTTTTTTGTGCAACCGCTATAATGATTTTCCGATCCTGTGATGAAATAATAACAATAGAGTTTGTTATCTAAATAATATGTGCATAATGCAATTTTTATGTAGAATTTACTTCCAATTCCACTGGCTCTACTCCTTTTTAATTAGTTAATTTTGTCGAGTATTCATAGTTGCACATCTTTCCTGTCTGGAATTATAAGCTAATCATTGTTTTGAATTATATGATTATATTTATAAAAATCTGAATGAAAAGGGGTGTTTAAAATAGAAAAAATAGAGGAATTAAAAACTGCAATTAAGAATCTATATTTAACAGTTAAGACACTACGGTCTCCAAATGGTTGTCCTTGGGATAGAGAACAAACTCATGAAAGCCTGAAGGCATCTTGCGTTGAGGAAACAGTAGAGGTTTTGTGTGGAATAAATATTTTGTGTAAAGAGGGAAAACCAGAAAACTTATGCGAGGAGTTGGGTGACCTTCTTCTTCAAATTATTATGCATTCTCAAATTGCGGAAGAAAATGGAATGTTTTCTCTCATAGATGTAATTAATAATGCTAATAATAAAATGATTTATCGTCACCCTAGTGTTTTTTCTGAAAAAAACGAAGATGACTTAACAAATCATGATACATTTTTGAAGTGGAAAGATATTAAAGCAACGGAACACAAAGACAGAAGTTTAGAATACAAATATCTTCGTGGTACATTTGATGAAGTAATAGAGCTTGTTGACATAGCAAGAAAAAGAAAGGGCATAGACAGATTATGAGGTGGATAATTATATATGAAAATTGTTAAACAATACAATGATTTCTGATTTGTAGATTCGCGGATTTTCTGTACCAAAAAGTCAGCTGAGTAAAATGGTAACAGGAACTATCAATACATATGGAGTTCATTAAATAAAATATAGTTCAGCCATAGTTCGAATGGATGTTCATCAACAAACCTCAGTCTTTGTTTTCTTATATTTACAAGAAAAAGCTAAATATACTTAGAAGAATAATGGCTTTTCAGAAATGAAATCAACTACATCTACGCTTATCTGTCCATTACGTGAATGATATTCTACTCTTATGTGGTTATAAGAATCGTTGTCTCGGGTTCGCGTTATATTAATAGATGGTTGATTATTATATAAAGAGCGACACCCATACATATACCACTATGCTTGATTAAATAGAAAGGACGAAAGTCAAAACTATAAGCGTGACATTACTTTTTTAATAAATGTTTGGACGATTATGAATACTCATCGATCAATATGTGTATTCTGACTGGAAAAACAGACCAAGGAAAATATTTGAAGGAGACCTTATCATTATTCTCCTTCATAATGTAAAAGCTGATTTGCTCTTTTCCTGATCCATAACTATCGGTTTGATGGTATAGACTTATAGACTACCATTGGGTAAAGGTGCATTAGAAATGGCGCTGAGCCAATATCTGGAAGGTTTGTACTCGGTGATTATGCAGTAGCATTTCCTGACTTTAGAAAATTGTACTGATAAAATGGAACGATTCTATGAATGTAACGAAGAGCATGAATCAATTGAAACCTATAAGGAGAATGTCTGGAGACTGTCTTGTTTTGTTTGTTTCAAAACCATGACTAATATAGGTGGGCTTATGGAAGGCGGCAATTTCAAACGTTTTACTTATGTCAAAAATTATTAGTATTTTTGTTATTTATCATACCAGAGATAGAATAGGTATTTTGTGTATTGAGTATTATTAGTTAGATAAGTTTTATTTGTGGGGGAATTAGCATGCGAATTGGATTGTATGGTATGCCTGGAGCGGGCAAAACATTTATCCTGAATCAAATAGATTTTCTTAATGTAAAGTGTGGGAGCAAATTACTAAGAGAATATGACCCCGATTTTGATAAGCGAGATTTAATGGGTAGGAAGAAAGCTAGAATAGAGGTGGCCCGGAAATTATTGAAGGAAAATTTTTTTATTATGGATGGGCATTATTCTTTTGGCGATGAAATTTCTTTTACCTCTTCGGAAGGAGAAATGTATGATATCTTTCTTTATTTATTTGTAGCCCCTAAGTTATTAAAATCAAGGATGGCATCATCATATAAGAACAAAAAGTATTTAAAATATGATTTATCGGAGTGGCAATTACAGGAAATCTTTAGATTAAGAGAATACTGCCATAAACATAATAAAGATTTTTATGTAATAGATAACCCACCTGAATATCGATTTGATGACATTTCTTTAGTGTTAAGATTCATTAAGGCGATAGTAAATGGATATAGTTGTCTTGCTTTTGCTAAAAAATGTGCGGAAGATATATTAACCAAGTGTCATTCAGATAAAGTGGTATTGCTTGATGGGGATAAAACTCTCACTATTGAAGATACTAGCAGTGCGATTTTAAAATATAAAACAAATCTATATGACGGTAATTTTTATACAGGATTTCAATCATGGAAACAGGATATTGATTTTAAGAATATTGTAGTGCCGGATTATGAAGAGTTTCCTGTAAAAATAAATAGATTTGTTGAGGAAAGATTATCAAAGGAATCTTATATTTTAACTTCTGGTCATCACAAAATATGGGAGAATATAGCAAATAAACTGGGGATACATTGCTATACTGGGTCAGAAATGTCGGCTGATACAAAATTGTATATTACCAAGTTTTTACATCGAGCTGACAAGTATATAATTGCATACGGCGATGGAATGAACGACTATTATATGCTGAAAGAGGCAGATGAAGGGTATCTTATACGTAAAGAAGATCAGAGCGTTAGTCGTTCCCTTATAGGAAAAGATTTGGAGGGCATTATTATTGTATGAATTAGAGAAAACAGATGAGGTAAGGGAATTAATAGCCATAACAAAATCAAATTCCGGTATATCTGGTCCTAAACTTGCATATGCACATATGCAATTAGGAAGATTGTTAGCTCAAAAAATGAGTTTTTCACCTGCAGATACAACTGTGGTAGCAATCATGAGAGGGGGGATTTTTTTTGCAGAAGGGATATATTTTGAATTAGGATGTCGTTTTCAATTATATGATCCTAAGTACGAAGAGTTTGTGATGCCAGAAACTAAAAACATTATCATGGTAGATTCCGTTATTAATACTGGAAAGACAATTCGACGTATTTTAACTCCAGAAATGTGGGTAGCGTGTTGTGTAATAAATGAAAAAGCCGTTTCTATCCTTGAAAAACAGCTTTATACTATTAGAGTGTCTAAAAATCAATTTACAGGGAGTAATGTCAGATTTCAGAAGGGCACTATCGGACCTGATACTACAATGCGGTTGTTTAATCTGATTTAAGCTCTTTGAAGGATTACTATTGTTATCGCTATTGCAACTGTAGAAAACAGAAAAGGAAACTTATATATGTCAATACTGAATGTCGATAATCCACTTATTAATGATACACTAAATATTTTTAAAAGAACTGACTCTTCGAAATTTGAAATGTATACATCTATTAGGAATGCAACTACTCTCTGCATAGGAGAAATTGCCAAAACTCTTGATTCATTTGATGTTAAAATTAATACATTATATGGTGAATCGCCTTCAAAAGCTATAAATCATAACTTTAGGATTGTAACAAGAATTAGAGCAGGCTTGCCTATGGTTGAGTCGTTAAGCTCTTATCTAAAATGTGGTAATATTTCTTATATTCTCCTTGACAGAGAGAATGATTCGAAAATCATGTATAGTACTGTTAACATTAGTAATAAATTTGAGAAGGTTATTTATGCAGAACCATTTATAATAGATGAAATTCCTGTCAGAATAGTTATAGAACATCTTTTATCACAAGGTGCAATGCTGAAAAATATTGTGATTGTTATTCTTTCTACACCCCGAAATATTGTTGAATCGTTAAATAGAGATTATCCAGATGCTACATTTATTGTATGTATGAATGATGACTTCTTCATTAATTTCAAGGCTAATGATAAGCACTACGATGATATAGGTGGAATAATTTTTGGAGAGGATAAAGTATATAATAATTTGAAAAAGAGATATTTTTTAATATGATGTTTATCATTAAAGCTATCTTTTAAATTAAAGTATTATTGTGCCTTTATTACATTAAAACGAAAGGAAATATGGTGTAGGAACGCTTTCTTATACCAGCAAAGTATACTATGTTAGGTAACAGTGAGAGCCATGCTGAACAAAATGAAAATAGTGTGATTAGTAAGGAAAAAATTGAATATTTGACATATTGTCATCAAACTATAAATGGTCTAAAGTCATCTATTTATGACAGAGCTTCGATTTTAATAGTTGCGATTGCTTTTGTTGTACCATGTGGAGCAACTACTATGACCAGCCTATTCTCAACACCTATAAAGAATGTTTATTTGAGATGGTTTTCGTATTTTTCAAGTGCTGTTTTCATAATATCTTTTTTATTAGCAATTGGAACAAGTGTTAGATGTTTAATACCTATTAGGAGCAGAGAATTTTTAAAGCAACTATTAAATATTCAACGTAATACAAAAAAAATGTCTTCAATGAAAAAAGAATTAGTCAATGCTAATCCGGATATGTCGATTAGAGAATTCTTGGCTGAAAATAATCAGGTGGAAGAGGTGAATTTCCGTACATTTACAACATTTGACCATATTTATGATCTTTCAGAAACAGAATTTATTAAGATGGCTGATAATTTAGATACATATGAAATATATAAGCAGTTACTTAGTGGTTTATATAACATGTCTCATATTTCTCGAATGCGATATTCTCGTTTATTAAGAGCGTTCTACTATTTACTAGTAAATATTTTATTTTTAGTATTACTCATCATATTGAATATTATAGTGTAAAAGGGAGGAGGGATAAGAAATGGTTGAATTAGGGAAATCTATTTGGCTTATTGGGCTGCCTTCATGTGGAAAAACAACATTAGCTGAAATGATTGCATGTGATTTATCAATAGTACACTTAGATTCTGATAAACTCAGAGAGTACATCACACCTAATACTATATACGCTAAAGAGGATAGAGAAATTATTTATAGGTGCATTATACAAATATGCTCGATTTTAAACATGAAAGGTCTTGATGTTATTGTTTCTGCAACAGCCAATTTGGAAAAATATAGGAATATGGCTGCTCAAAAAATCGATAACAATTATTTTATTTACTTAAAGTGTCCGATTCAAATATGTGAAAAAAGAGATAATAAGAATTTCTATAAATTTGCAAGAGACGGTATTGTAAAAACATTGCCTATTAGAATAGAAGGTGTGAATGATAGTTATGTCGATCAGTACTATAGTAGTGCAGACGTATATGAAGAACCTCAAAAACCAGATTATATTGTAGATACGTCAATTAATAGCATAGATGATAGTTATCATAAGATTAAACAGTTTATAGATCGCACATAGTATGTTATAGGTGTGGACTGTGAGAAAATTAATTATACTTCGGGGAAATAGTGGTAGTGGTAAAACTACTATAGCAAAACAGTTGCAATTAATCATAGGCAGAAATACAATGATGATTTCCCAAGATACTATCCGTAGAGACATGTTAAAAGTAAAGGATGGAGCAAATAGCAAAGCTATCCCTCTCATGATGGAATTGTTGAAATATGGATTCAATAACAGTGAAGTAGTTATACTTGAAGGCATCTTACGAGCTGCCTGGTATGATCCATTATTTAGTTTGGCATTACAATTGTATAAAACCAATATCTATTCTTATTACTTTGACATAAGTTTTGAGGAAACACTAAAAAGACATAGTACAAGGGAAGAGAGAAATAGATTCGGCATTAATGAAATGCAAGGGTGGTGGGTAGAAAAAGACTATTCCAGTTTGCTAAGCGAAAAAACAATTATTGAAGAGTATTCCGTTGAAGATAGTATAAATATGATATTAAGTGATATTTCTCTGCCTTAGAGTATATCCTTGATTATAATAGTGCTTTAATTGTGAACTATTTGCAAAGTACACATACAAGAGTATGGCGGAAGCTACCGAGTAATATGTCTTTTCCTACGAGACACATCTGTTTAGCCCACGAACAATGTTGCGTTATCTTAACTTTTCACTTATGATAACTTTGGTTTCGATAATCCTGTTTAGTGCCCTTTTGCTGGTAAAGATAGTAAAAACTTTCTGAGACCATAATGGTTCGATAGTTTGTAAAGGGCAAAACGGACACACAGCGGGTAAAAAACGGCCATCATGATGGCACCAGTGACTTTTTTATTGATTCTACCGGAATTGTGTGCACGGTTAGATTATTTTTTTGTGAGTATTCCGCTTAAGTAGTGCACTCTTTTCGGCATATAGCAGTTACTTTAATGATACTAACATGCCGTTGGCATGACTATCTACTATCAAATAAAACACCTTCGGGAAAAGACGTGTGACATACCCGAGTTGGTAAGCTGGAAGATAGTGGTCCGTCAGGAAGTAGTACGTCTTGATATCATTGACGAACTTCCTGAGATCATCATGAACGAGCAGTTATACCCCAAGTAGTGTGCCGGGTAAGATGATTTTGCTCAGGGGGTGTTTCCTCTTGGTTCTGTTATGTAGTGAACTTTGTCAAGCGATATATGAGTTTTCCAACATACTTATTTGACTGTTACATTTATGTGATTTGTCAACATCTGGAAGGAGATCTGATTTAACGGTTCCAGGCATATGGACACTCTGCTATTCGTGGATTGGTTACCGACAGGTTAATGGTTCCGCCGAGAGCACTGCAATCTAACAGCGTGGATCATCGAAGCGCCAATATAGCGTCGGACACGAGAGAGAGCTTAAACATTACAGTGATCACAGCTCTGTGCAAATACTGACAATTATTCAAATATTATTGTTTGGACTGCAAGCTGTAGTTTACTTCCTGATAGCTTCTTGATTAGCCGCTACATCAGTGAAGGACCGCGTCATCATTCTATTTACATCTTTACTGACAGCTGGGGCTGATGCACATATTCTGGTAGTTGTGCAGATATTCCCTGTCATCATGCCCCAGATTAAGCATGATAGTCCCCTCGCTACTGCAGCTACGGCTACGTTTTTTCTTCTTTCCATGGCAGATCATTTTATAGTACTTGCTGCTAAGCCGGAAATTACGAAAGAAATATACAAAAAACTTAAAAAGCAGCTATCCTGACCACTATATGAAAGATTGTATAATAGTATCCCCCGCATTCATAATCCATTTTTATGCAATTAAGAAGCTGACCATTCGTTGGAACATTAACTATAGCTGGGACGCTTACACAATTATAATTATCTGGAGCGTATTTCTTAATATAGTTTTTATATTTTTCAACAAAATTCTTATATTTTTCTCTTGCACAATCCAAATAAACCAGCATAAATCCATAGGGCAACCCCTGCGGATTATAATTTACCAGTAGCTTATCCAAATGTGTGTTTATTATCGATTTAACAAAAGTATAAGTTTAGACCTTCAAATATGCTTTTTTCTTGATTATTCTTATCTCTAATAACACTGTCCCGAGCCCCTATGGACATTCCGTTTGCACTTGGTCCCGGCTCTGATCACTGCAATAATATCCGGCGCTTCTGAGCTGCTGAGATACAAATCTATTTCGTGCGTTCTCGTCTTTCGTATAGAAATCTGGTTCATTCTGCATTTCTGCAAGAGACTTTACTATAGCATTGAAAAGCCCTTTTTCCTCCTTAGGACTGATATCGTAATAACGAGACAAGATTTCACTTATATCAACTCTTCCAATCTCTTTAGATATACGGATATACTTGATACCATCTTCAAGATTACCTTTTAAAAAGTCAAATGAAATCTCTGCTTCGTGCTCATTACGTTGAATAGCTATCAGTTCTTCAGCATGTAATCCTATGTCTTGATTAATATCTCTTATTTCGTTAAGTATTGGTGTAAGATATTCATTTGGATTAAAAATGGATCTGAGCAATCAACATAAATGTGAAGTTTATTTCCAATAGTATGAACATATGCAGTTTGGCCTTGCACTTCATTTCGAAAAACAGCTCCGCTGTACCACACATAGTTGTAATCAAGGTCACGCTGCTTTTCTACAATCAAACGATGTAATACATTTGCCGGTAGATATGTATATTGAAAAATATAATGAAGTGCAGAAGGTGAAACTGCATTGCTGACTGATATTTTCTCATTCCCGTCACATAACATCGGGAAAAACTCAGAACCATCCTTAAGCTGATAAGATAATCTGAACATTCTGATCACGCCTAATATGTAGTTAACTTGGATGCCTTCATACCGCCAATCTGGAACAACTCTCCTTATCGGCACTCCTCTTATACTTTCTTTTTTTAAAACATCGTAAAGATTAGCTTCCTAAATCGATATTTGTAAATTTCTGTAAATTGGACAACGCACTAATGTCGGTAAGATTTCTATTTTCTGATAAATTAAGTTTTGTCAATTCCTTTAGGCTTAACAAGGCGCTTATATCGCTCACTCCTGTTCCATGTAAATCAAGACTTTCTAATGCTTTTAAACCGGACAATGCACTGATGTCGATAAGATTTCTATAATTTGACAAAGCGAGATTTTCTAATGCATTGAGTCCAGACAAGGCGTCGATATCGCTCACGCTAGTAAATCACAAATTAAGATTTGTTAATGTCGTAAGATTAGATAACGCGCTGATATCGGTGAGGTTTCTATTATTTGATAAATCAAGATTCGTTAAAGCTTTTAGTTCCGACAAGGCACTGATATCACTCAGCCCTGTAAATCTTAAATTGAGATTTGTTATATTCTTTAGGAGACCTATGTTTTGTGGTAATTCTCGAATCGAACTCCAGGTAATGCTTCTAACAGAGAGCAGTTGTTGATATTCCTCTTCACTCAATTTATATCCATAAGCAGCGTTAATTAACACTTCGTATATATGTTGATCAGTCATTTTCTTCCCTTCTTCAGTATACAACGAATTTAAAATACACTTTATTGCATACGAATGAAAATTCAACAATGCAGATATATCAATTCTGTTCATTACTAAGCATGTAGATTGCAATTATAAGTCATTTCATAACTCCCAGTTTTAAGAATCATCAGCATCAATGTTTTGTACATTACTATTGTTGTAATTATACCATCAAAATCCCGACTTATATATCCCTCCCACAGATAAATCATCTTACAATAAATGTGAATTCTGCAAAAAAGTTGCACTCGGTGCCAAAAAAGCAACAGAACCGGTCTTCTTCGCCAAGAAAAATCATCATTTCCTGATGCTTTGGTTGTTGTTTATATAGGCTTCCATGATCTGCCAGGCTGGCTAAGTTTTTCTGCTTTTTTTCCTGTAACGAGAGAAGCTTTTTGGGAAGATAATCATATTTCTTTGTTATCTTTGCAGTTTGTT
>AUXO011121719.1_pt1 | contig 11130 bp, 9 predicted proteins | sample 768731 | NCBI WGS metagenome assembly AUXO01 (sample SAMN02715735, study PRJNA202380) | gut metagenome | biome: sheep rumen | host: Ovis aries | place: New Zealand: Palmerston North
GATCTGTTCCGGCAAAAACATAAGATCCATTTGTCCCGGAAGGGCATATCCCTTTTCCAGACGCTGTTTCATGCTTTCTGAAAATTCGCGGTAGGAATCCTTTAACAGCTGCATGCAGCGCTGTGGTTCATCGATAAAGATCCTGTCAGTCTCATCAAAGTACTGCAGGAGATTTACAGATGCCGCATCTGTTCCCTCTATATAAAAATAGGGAAGATACCCTTCTGCCGCATCCGCGTTTTTCAGATCCAAAAGCTGACTTTCCACAAAAGAGACCGACTCCTTCACCTGACATGCCTCTTCTGTCTTCATTGCTTTCCGATACGATTCGTATATTTTGTCTGCGTCCTGTTTCAGGCGCGAAAATCCTTTTTCAATCTCCTCCCGGCTTAGGATCACTTCCCCGGCCGGATAGATGGTGATCTCAGACAACGTTTCAATCGAACGCTGTGTCTCCGGCGAAAAGCTCCGGATCGAATCCACCTCATCTCCCCAAAGCTCGATCCGCACCGGCACGGAATCTGTCATGGGGAAGACATCTATAATGCCTCCTCTGACGGCAAACTGTCCCGGTTGCTCCGTCTGGTATTCACTGGAATATCCCATCTTGACAAGGCCTTCCAGCAATCCGTCCAGATCCACTGTATCTTCTTCCCGAATCGTTAAGCAGGCACTTCTGACCCTGTCTTCTGACGGCAGACGGGATAACAGCGCATCCATCGTCGTTACGATCACAGGATGTTCGCCTGTCATGAGTGCCTGTATCGTCTGCATCCGTTCCTTTGTCAGCGCGTTGCCTCTGATATCCGACTGATAAAACAAAATATCCTTAGCCGGAAAATAGAGCACATCATCGTCACGATCTTTCCGAAAAAAACGATAAGCGTCCACGATCTCCCGTGCACGCTGCTCTTCATATGTAATGATTAAATTTTTCCCGTGGCTTTGCCCCAGCGCATCCATCAGATGCGGTTTTGCCGCATCGGTTACTCCGGACACAAAAAGAAGACCGGAGTGTTTCTGTAAATGGTCCTGTATATCTTCGTACGGCTTCAGCTGTTCTAAGGGCTCCAGAAATATTTTCATTCCGCTCTTCGCTTCTTTCAGTCTGTATGGTTTTTACGGTTATACCGGTTCATTGCCTCATCTGCTCTGCCTGCAACCACCAATTCGACTGCCTGCACAGCATTTTCCATTCCCGCATCAATGTCTTTGCGTTCTTCTCTGGAGAACCGTGAAAGCACATGGCTCACCTGATCCCTCCCGGGAGGAACTTCTCCGACACCGATCCGGATTCTGCTAAATTTTTCAGTTCCAAGGTGCTGGATAATATTCTTTATGCCATTATGGCCTCCAGCACTGCCTTTTGTTCGAATACGAAGCTGACCCGGAGGCAGATGGATGTCATCATAAAGGATGACAACCTCCGTCTCCGGATCTAACTTATAGAACTGCACCAGATCCCTAATGCTTTCTCCTGACAGATTCATATACGTCTGCGGCTTAACCAGAAGTACTTTCTGTCCTGCAATCATACCGCTGCCTGTTAACGCCTTGCATTCCTTGCGGCTGATGCGGATCCCATAGGTATCGGCAACACGATCAATCGTATCAAATCCGATATTGTGTCTTGTTTTTTTGTAACGTAAAGTCGGATTTCCAAGTCCGGCGATCAGAATCATATCTATTCGTTGTCTTCCTCTGCAAGCATTTCACTATATTTCATCATGATCAGGTCCTGAATATACTGTCTCGTCTCTGAGTTGATCGGATGCGCAACATCCCGGTACTCCCCTTCCGCATTTCGACGGCTGGGCATCGCGATGAAAAGCCCCTTTTCTCCCTCGATGATTTTGATGTCATGGACGGCAAATGCGTCCTCGATCGTAATGGAGACAACGGCTTTCATTTTCCCCTCTTTTTCGATCTTACGAATTCTAACATCAGTAATATTCATTTTTTTAACCTCTCTTTGCAGAGACGGAAACGTGCGATGTCCCCCCTTTTCTACTTCAACTAAATCACGTACCGCTCATTGTGTTCCGAAACAACTTTTACCTTATCTTCCCCACAAAGAAATGTATTAGCCCGAATGGTGTCCCTGCTCTCTACAATGCAGTTTTCAATGTGAGTATTGTCTCCAATATAAACATCGTTTAAGATGATGGAATTCTTGATCACACAGTTCTTCCCCACAAAAACCTGTTTGAACAATACCGAGTTCTCCACTTTACCGTTGATGATACAGCCGCTTGACACGAGCGAATTCGTCACATCGGAACCACTGTTGTATTTCGCAGGTGCCAGATCATCTACTTTCGAGTAGATATTCGGTTCCTCCCGGAAGAAGTAATCTCTTACATCCGCCTGAAGGAAATCCATATTGGTCTGATAATAGGAGTCTACCGTTGCGATGTTCCTCCAATAGCTGTCTAACTTATAACCATAGATCCTTTTCAGATTTTTATAACGGATCAGTATGTCATTTACAAAATCATAACGGTGCTCCTGGATGCTCTTTTCGATCATCTCGATCAGCTGACGCCGTCTAATGACATATATCCCTGTTGAAATTGTATTGGACTGCGGTACCATCGGCTTCTCTTCAAACTCAATGATACGTGAATCTTCATTCATCTTGACCACACCGAAACGACTCACATCTTCACCCGCTGGCATGTCCTTACATACAACAGTGATGTCCGCATTCTTTTCGATATGATAATCAAGAACTTTGTTATAGTCAAGCTTATATACACAATCTCCTGCAGCAATTATTACATAAGGCTCATGACTTCTCTTTAAGAAGTCCAGATTCTGCGCGATCGCGTCTGCTGTTCCCTGATACCAAAGGCTGTTATCCTGCGTGATCGTAGGCGTGAAAACATACAGACCTCCCTGCTTTCTGCCGAAGTTCCACCACTTCGAAGAACTCAAATGCTCATTCAGAGATCTTGCATTGTACTGTGTCAGTACTGCTACACGCTGCACACGTGAGTTTGTCATATTGCTCAACGCAAAATCGATACAACGATAACTGCCTGCTACGGGCATTGCCGGGATCGCACGCTTTGCGGAAAGCTCCTTCATTCGATAATTATTGCCGCCGGCAAGTATAATTCCTAATGCTTTCATACGTTGTCACCTGCCTTTACGATATATTCTCCGGACGCAAGCAATCCATCCGGATAATCACTGAGGTCTGTTGCTCCTGCGATCGTCGTGTTTTTGCCGATCTTAACATCCGACGGAATGACCGAATTCTCTCCGATCGTCACGAGTCCGAATGTATAGATGCTCTCATTGAGCTTACTCGGCGCTTCCTCGCCGACGCCCATCTGAACATGATCTCCGATCACAGATCCCTCTGCAATAATACCTTTTTCAATTGTAACGCCTTCCCCGATGGTGACACCTTCCATAATGATAGAATCACGGATCACACTGCCCTTACCGATACGGACATTCGATCCGATTACGGAACTGTATACCTCACCATGAATCTCCGTGCCTTCTCCGATGATTGCCTTATCAACATGAGAGTCCGCGGAAATATACTGCGGTGCGATCACATCGCTCTTTGTATAGATCTTCCAGTAATCTTCATACAGATTAAATACCGGGATCAGATCAATAAGCTCCATATTGGCTTCCCAATAGGACTTCAGTGTTCCGACATCCTTCCAGTATCCTGTGTACTCATATGCAAAGATCCGTTCTCCCTTTTCATGGCAGTACGGAATGACGTGCATACCAAAATCGCAGTTCTCGACATCTTCATTTGCCAGAAGCGCTTCTTTTAATTTCTCCCAGGTAAAAATGTAGATACCCATGGAAGCGAGATTACTCTTCGGCTCTTTGGGCTTCTCCTGGAATTCGTTGATCTTACCGTTGTCATCCGTTACAACGATTCCGAAACGGCTCGCCTCTTCCATAGGAACAGGCATAACAGCAATCGTCAGATCCGCGTTATTCTTTTTATGATAATCCAGCATCAGTTCATAATCCATCTTATAGATGTGATCACCTGAAAGGATCAGAACATATTCCGGATTATAGTTGTCGATATAGTTGATATTCTGATAAATGGCATTCGCTGTACCCGAAAACCATGCGCTGCCGCTCTTCTTCTCATAAGGAGAAAGCACTGTCACACCGCCGTGATTCCTGTCAAGATCCCACGGAATTCCGATTCCGATGTGTGTGTTGAGCTGAAGCGGCTGATACTGTGTCAGAACACCTACCGTATCCACACCCGAATTTATACAGTTACTGAGCGGGAAATCAATGATCCGGTACTTTCCACCGAACGCTACTGCGGGCTTTGCAACCTTTGTCGTCAAAACTCCGAGTCTGCTTCCCTGTCCACCGGCCAGCAACATTGCGACCATTTCTTTTCGCATAATGACTCACCCCGATTCTTAAGTAATAATAATTGCGAAATACGACCATTTAAATTTAGCCAATTATACCATAATCATCTCTTTTAAGACAACACTTTTATGACAATTTATGACAACTCGGATTTTTATCTTTTTGCCGTCCTTTACAAATCCTCATGATTTGTTATACTTATTTCTGCCTGAGATATTTCAGTGCGGAAAACGTATAATTTACTATAAATTTCATTATAATATATAAGGGGATTACAATATGTATCAGATCGATTTTTCAAAACCCAATCATGTACATTTCATCGGCATCGGCGGCAGCAGCATGAGCGGCCTTGCAGAGTATCTTCTGCAGAAAGGCTTCACCGTATCCGGTTCCGACCGTGACTTTAATGCATCTACAAAAAAACTGGAAGCGCATGGTGCAAAGATCCTGCTTGGCCAGAGCGCAGACAATATCACCGATGATATTGATCTCGTCATCTATACTGCAGCGATCCATCCGGACAATCCGGAATACCATGCAGCAGAGATTGCAGGCATCCCGATGCTTTCCCGCGCACAGTTTTTGGGACAGATGATGGCACAGCACCATGATTCCTTTGCCGTCAGCGGTACACACGGAAAAACGACGACGACATCCATGATCGCGCACATCCTGTTAGAGGCAGATACGGATCCCACGATCTCCATCGGCGGTAAGCTTGATGCGATCGGCGGAAATATCCGCAAAGGTGACTCCGAAGTGTTCCTGGTAGAAGCCTGCGAATATACCAACAGCTTCCTGGAACTGCATCCGATGTACTCCATTATCCTGGACATCGAGGAGGATCATCCGGATTTCTTTAAAGATCTGGCAGATATCCGCAATTCCTTCCGTCTGTTCCTGGAGAACACGCATCCGGCCGGCGCTGTGATCTTAAACAGCGAGATCCCGGATCCGGAGGAGCTGACAAAAAATGTTGACGCAAAGACTGTTTATTACGGACTTTCCGGAAACGAAGCCTATACGGCACGTAATATTACATATGATAAGAACGGTTTCGCTGCATTTACGATCATGATTGACGGCAAGGATGCCGGAGACGTACAGCTTCGCATTCCGGGAGAGCATAATGTGGCCAATGCACTGGCTGCTATCGCCGCGACACACCAGTTCGGTATTGCCGTAGAGGATATGATCCGCGGACTGGAAAGCTTTGGCGGCGCGATCCGCCGCTTCCAGCATAGAGGCGTATGGAACGGTGTGACGATCATGGACGATTACGCACATCATCCGACAGAGATCCGCGTGACACTTGAAGCAGCACGTAATGTACCGCACAACAGACTGATCGCTGTCTTCCAGCCATTCACCTATTCCAGAACCAAGGCTTACTGGCAGGATTTCATCGATGCGTTAAGCCTGGCAGATCTGGTCATTTTACCGGATGTCATGGCCGCGCGGGAAACTGACACCTTAGGGGTCCGCTCCGAAGATCTGGCTGCAGACATCATGAAGGCCGGCACAGAATGCTATCATATTGCCACCTTCCCTGAAATCGAAAAATTTCTTGAAAAAAATTCTATGAACAATGACCTGTTGATAACTATGGGTTGCGGAGATGTCTACCGTTTGGCGGATCTTCTGGTCGGCGAATGATCTTATCCACAATATCCACAGTCCGAAGGGCTCCGATACCGCATTTGGGCTGTGGATATTTTATGCCCAAAGTATGGGCATTTGCTGTAGTTTTCCACATTATCCACAATTTGAAAATGCTGCAAAAATGCGGGTTTTTCCGTTGTTTTTGCCCTTTTCACTTTTGATCTGATGTGGTACACTCTTGATGCTACAAAAAGGAAAGGAAGGAAGTCCCATGGGTAAAATCCAGCTCTATAAAGATCAGGCATCCTATGTGACAGATGTCCCAAACATTTTCATAGATCGCTATATGACCCGCGCAAACGGTGAGTATGTGAAAGTCTTTCTGTATCTGCTGCGCTGCATGAACAGGCCGCAGGCTGATTTTTCTATTACCGGATTTGCGGATCATTTTGACTATACGGAATCTGACGTTCTTCGCGCACTGCGCTACTGGGAAAAAGGCAAGCTCCTCCGTCTGGAATATGATTCGGACAATACACTGTCCGGCATCTGTATTCTCGAAGAAGCATTCCTGCCGGACCGTGTCGCAGAGACCGAAGCTGCACTGGAGCGTTCTGCCTATGCAGGTGCACCCATGCCGGTACGCTCGGATGCATTGCCGGAGACAAAGTCCCGGGAATACAGTCCCGCTGAGATCAACCGCTTCTGCGAAGAATCCGATATTGCCGAGATGATCTTTGTGTCAGAACAGTATCTGGGACGGAGCTTAAGTCCGACGGATCTGAATCATATCTTCTATTGGTATGATCAGCTTCATTTCTCCGTTGACCTGATCGAATACCTGATCGAACACTGTGTGTCCAGAGAACACACAAGCTTTTATTATATGAACCGCATTGCGGAGGATCTCGCGTCCAGGAATATCCAGGATGTCGATGTCGCAAAAGAAGCACTCAGACAGAGTTCTGAGATCTACCAGACTGTTTTCCGCGCATTTGGTATCCGCGGACGCAGCATCACACCTGTCGAACAGGAATATATCACCCGCTGGTCAGATGTGATGGGCTTCTCTCTCGAGATGATTGAGGAGGCATGCAAGCGTACGATCCAGTCTGCGCATGAGCCAAGCTTCCCGTATGCGGATTCCATTTTGAAAAACTGGAAGAAAAAAGGCATCACGACACTGGTTGCCGTACGCAAATCAGACGAGCTCTTCCGAAAGGAAAAGCAAACCAAAGCAGAGGCTCCCGCAAAGACCGAGAGCACAGTGAAGCCTACCAACTTTTCCAATTTCCGGCAGCGAAACACAGACTATGACGCGCTTGAGCAGGAACTGATCAAGCGGTCTATGCAGTAACGGAGGATCGCATGGCATTGACCAATGTACAGTACGATGAGATCATGCGTACTTATGATGAAAACCAGATCCGCCGCGCACATCTGATCCGCACCCGCAAAGAGGCGCTCTACAGACAGGTCCCGCGCATTGCCGAGATCGATCGCGAGATCGCGCACAGCAGTGTCACACAGGCCAAGCGCATGCTTGACGGAGACAACGATGCGCTCACTGCACTTTCTGCACATATCGCCAGACTGACCGATGAGAAAAAGAAGCTTCTTTTATCTCATGGCATCAATGACGATTACCTGAATCCGCCCTACCAGTGTCCTGACTGCAAAGACACCGGCTACATCGGCACAAAGCAGTGTCACTGCTTTAAGCAGAAAGCGATTGAACTGGTCTACACACAGTCAGACTTGTCTGAAATGCTGGAAAAAGAAAACTTTAAGACATTTTCTCTGGAGTACTATTCCGACCAGGACATCGATCCGCAGTCAGGCATCAGCGCTCTGGAATATGCAAAACGCGCTGAAAGCCGTTGCTTTCAGTTTGCGAGAACCTTTGATCACCATTATGAAAATCTGCTTCTGCAGGGTGACACCGGGACCGGGAAGACGTTTCTGACGCACTGTGTTGCGAAAGAACTGCTCGACACCGGCCATTCCGTCATTTATCTGACGGCCCATAAACTGTTTGATCTTCTGGCAAAAAATGCATTCCGCAAGGATATCCAGAATCTGCCGGAGTATCAGAATATATTTTCCTGTGATCTGCTGATCATAGATGATCTGGGAACCGAATCAGCAAATTCCTTAACGGTTTCCCAGTTTTTTGTGTGTTTAAACGAAAGAATCCGGAACAGAAAATCCATGCTGATCTCGACAAACCTTCGCCTGAGTGATCTGGCTACGATTTATTCTGAACGTATCTCTTCCCGGATCGTGAATGGGTTCACCATTTTGAAACTGTATGGCGAAGATATCCGTATCAAGAAAAAACTGACAAATTAAAAACGGAGGGTTAACAAACATGGGAAAAAAGCATAAAGACGGACGAAATCTGGAAACGATCCCTACCGGAGCACTTGGCATCATTCCATTAAAGAGCTGTTCCAAGATTGGAGAAGAGGTAGACCGTTATATCATCGACTGGCGTGAGGATCGTCAGCACAAACATGAGAATGACATCACATTCAAGGGATACTCCCGCGAAACATTTATCATCGACGCAGAGTGCCCGCGATTCGGCACCGGCGAGGCAAAGGGTGTGATCAATCAGTCCATCCGCGGTTACGACCTGTTCATCCTGGTCGACATCACCAACTACAGCCTGACCTACAAGCTTTGCGGTATGGTCAACCATATGTCACCGGATGACCATTATCAGGACCTGAAACGTATCATCGCTGCAGCAGCAGGTAAAGCACGCCGTATCAATGTCATCATGCCGTTCCTGTATGAAGGACGTCAGCACCGCCGCACCACTCGCGAGTCTCTCGACTCCGCACTGGCTCTGCAGGAGCTGATCGACATGGGTGTAGATAACATCATTACCTTCGATGCACATGACCCGCGGATCCAGAATGCGATCCCGCTGCACGGTTTTGAAACGGTACGCCCGGCATACCAGTTCGTTAAGAGCATCCTGACACACGAAAAAGACATCAAGGTCGACGCAGATCATCTGATGATCATCAGCCCGGACGAAGGCGGAACCGACCGTGCTGTCTTCCTGGCAAATGTGCTGGGTGTCGACATGGGTATGTTCTATAAGCGCCGCGATTACAGCACGATCGTTGACGGCATGAATCCGATCGTTGCACACGAATTCCTGGGATCCTCCCTTGACGGCAAGGATGTCTGGATCGTAGACGATATGATCTCTTCAGGCGGCAGTATGCTCGATGTTGCAAAAGAGCTTAAAAAGCGCAATGCCGGCAGAATCTTCGTCATCGCAACCTTCGGTCTGTTCACAAATGGTCTGGAGAAATTCGACAAGGCATATGAAGAAGGTCTGATCTACAGAGTCGTAACCACAGACCTTGCGTACCAGCCACCGGAACTTTACGACCGTGAGTACTACATTAACTGCCCGATGGCGAAATATATCGCATTTATCATCGACACCGTAAACCACGACACCTCGATCAGCGATCTGCTTAATCCGTACAATCGTATCAAAGACTTTGTTGCACGGTACGAAAAAGGCGAACTGACCGATGAAGATCGCGACTGATTATAAATCTTAATAAAACACAAAAACAGGCATCCGATCCGGATGCCTGTTTTATTAAGTCTCATTTCTTTCAGTCAGTTCTTATTCTGTGCAGAGCAGATAATGCTCCATCGCCGACAATGCTTTTTCTTCATCGTTGCCGTCTGCCGTGATCATAACCTTCTTGCCCTCTGCAGGACGGAATGCCATGATTCCCATAATGCTCTTCGCATTAATGCAGTGATCACCTTCTACAAGATTCACCGTGCTCTCAAAGCGGCACGCCACCTGTACAAGCTCCGCGATCGGATTCTTGTACCTCTTTGCAATGTCTGCAATGACAACTTCTTTCGTACTCATAGCCTCTCTCCTCGTAACGAAAAATCGCTTTCAACTAACACCTGATAAAAACTTGTTTTCTGCATTTTTTGAAAACAAATGATCGCTAATCATCAGTTTAATCCTAAACTCCGGGTTTTGCAATATGTCCGATTTGAAATCCATGTTTTGTACGAACTTCTTTAAGAAATTTAACTTTTATTATGCAGATTGGTCAATATTATATCTTTTTAGTTAACGCCCTGTGCGATCATTGCTTCGCAGACTTTTTCGAAACCTGCAATGTTAGCACCTGCTACATAGTCGCCTTCTTTGCCGTAACGCTTTGCTGCATCATCGATATTATGATAGATGTTGACCATGATGTTTTTCAGCTTGCTGTCAACTTCTTCGAAAGTCCAGCTCAGACGCTCGCTGTTCTGTGACATTTCCAGAGCGGATGTTGCAACACCACCTGCGTTGGAAGCTTTGCCCGGTACGAACAGAACGCCTGCATCCTGCAGATATTTTGTTGCATCTAAAGAGGTCGGCATGTTTGCGCCCTCAACAACAGCCTGAACGCCGTTTGCAACCAGTGCCTTAGCATCGTCGATCAGAAGCTCGTTCTGTGTAGCACACGGAAGTGCGATATCTACTTTTACAGACCATACGCCCTTGCCTTCATGATACTCAGCGCTCGGACGTTTTGCAGCATACTCTGTCAGACGTGCGCGGTTTACTTCTTTTACTTCCTTCAGCAGTGCTACATCGATGCCTTCCGGATCATAGATCCAGCCTGTGGAATCAGAGCAGGTAACCGGCTTTGCGCCCAGCTGCTGTGCTTTCTGGATCGCATAGATTGCTACGTTACCGGATCCGGATACAGCAATGGTCTTGCCTGCGATGTCTTTGCCATTGCACTTTAACAGCTCTTCTGTCAGATACAGAACACCATAGCCTGTTGCCTCTGTACGTGCCAGAGAACCACCATAGGTTAAGCCTTTACCTGTCAGAACACCTTCATACAGGTTCTTAATGCGCTTGTACTGACCGAACAGATATCCGATCTCTCTGGCGCCTGTTCCGATATCACCAGCCGGTACATCGATGTCAGCGCCGATGTACTTGGAAAGCTCTGTCATGAATGCCTGGCAGAATGCCATTACTTCACGATCGGATTTGCCCTTCGGATCGAAGTCGGAACCACCCTTGCCGCCGCCGATCGGCAGGCCTGTCAGGGAGTTTTTAAAGATCTGCTCAAATCCGAGGAATTTGAT
>AUXO018639313.1_pt1 | contig 11130 bp, 12 predicted proteins | sample 768731 | NCBI WGS metagenome assembly AUXO01 (sample SAMN02715735, study PRJNA202380) | gut metagenome | biome: sheep rumen | host: Ovis aries | place: New Zealand: Palmerston North
TTCTAAAATAGGTGTAGTATTTGGTCAAAAGACTCAGCTATGGTGGGATATACCTCTTATTGAAAGCTTTAAGGTTTTAAAGGATGTATATCAAATTAGGGATCAAGATTATAAGGAAAGATTAGATTTCTTATCTGATACCTTAGGCTTAAATGATTTTATGAATCAACCAGTAAGAACATTATCTTTAGGACAAAGAATGCGAGCAGATTTAGCCGCAAGCTGGCTACATAATCCTAAAATTTTATTCTTAGATGAGCCTACTATTGGCTTAGATGTATTAGTTAAAGAAAAAATACGTCAAGCGATTAAGACTATGAATCAAAAGTATCATACTACTGTAATTCTTACTACACATGATATGCAAGATGTTGAGGATTTGTGTAGTCGTGTCATTATGATTGAAAAAGGTAATATTATTTATGATGGTCCATTAAAGGAAATTAAATATCGTTTTGGTGATTTAAGAACTTTATTGATTAAAACAAAAGAAGAATATAAGCTTGATGAATTAGATACATTTGATGGTAAGATTTCTTATTCAGTAAAAGATGATTCTTTAATGCTTCAGTTTAATGCGCAGGAGCTTGATATAAAAAAGGTTATTGATTATTGCTTCCATAATTTAAATGCACAAGATTTAAAGATATCTGAAATCTCTATAGAAGATGTTGTTAAAGGCTTACTAGAGGAGGCGGAATTAAATGCTAAGAAAGTATAGGCCCTTCCTAAAGGCAGGCGCAATGAATGCATTCGCCTTTAAAATGGCGATTTTTACTTGGCTATTTATTTCTGCACTTCAAATTGTTTGTGTTGTCTTTTTGTGGGTTGCAGTTTATAAAAATAGCCCTAATGGAGTAGATTCCATTATTAATGGATTCTCATTTAAAGAAATGATTGTCTATAATGTATTTGTGAATATCTTTGGCTTTACTACCTTAGGTGGAGATACCTTATTTATTATTAATGAAGATATTAAAAAGGGTACAATTGATTTAGCCTTTACCAAACCAATATCTTATAGACTTCGTTTAATGATGGAAAATTTAGGTAATTTATTTGCAGTAAATGCGATGATAGGTATACCTGGATTTACGATTGCCTTTATAGTTTTTGGTTTAATTGGATATATCACAATTACACCTTTAAGTTTAATTATTTCTATTGTGTTATTTTTATTTGCACAAATTATTGCAAATTTATTAAATGATACGATTAGTTATATCTGTGGAGTATTATGCTTTTATACCTCTTCAGGATGGGGAATTAATCAAGCTAAGGAGGTTATAGTTAACTTCCTTTGTGGTAGATTATTACCCCTTGCATTCTTCCCAGGTATCTTTGGTACCATTATTGGTTATTTACCTTTTGCAGGTATTTCTTATTATCCTGTATTAATATTAATTGGAAAGGTAGATTATTTAATGTCTATTCATTATATTGGATTCTCCCTTTCTTGGTTGGTATTATTAAATATATTTGCTAAGCTATTATTTAATCATGCTAGCAAAAAGATTACAGTACAGGGAGGATAGAAAATGCTTCGTTATATACATTTATATTTTTCCTATATGAAAAGATCCTTCGTATCCCGCATGGAATATAAGAAGGATACATTCATTGCGATGATGGGATTCTTTATAGAAAATGCAGCATCTATTGCAAGTATTTATTTCATTGTCAATTCTATCCCATCCCTAAATGGATGGAGTATATGGCAAATTGGATTCTTATATGGATTTGTAATGATTCCAAGAGGAATTGACCATATGTTTTCTGATGAGCTATGGAGGCTTGCCTATTTTAGGGTTAGAAATGGTGATTTGGATATGTATTTCTTACGCCCAATCCCTGTATTATTCCAGGTGCTATCAGAAACCTTCCAGCCAGATGCTTTTGGCGAATTAATTGTTGGTATAGTAATGCTTATTGTTTGTGGAATACAAGCGAATGTACATTTGTCATTTTCCATAGTATTATTATTTATTGTAGCTAGTATTTTTGGTGCATTAATTATAACATCATTAAAAATTATTACATCATCCTTCTCTTTCATTATGAAAAGAAGTGGACCATTAGTTCAGGTAGTATACAATTTTATGGATTATGTCAAATACCCAATTTCTATATTTCCAGCGGTAATTAAGAATTTATTATTATTCATAATTCCATTCGGTGTATTTATTTCATTACCAATAGATACCGCATTCTTTAATAGTTATAATCCATATATATTAATGCTATGGATTATTGGAATTGCTATAGTATTCTTTATTATATCCATTTGTATATGGACAATTAATGAAAGAAAATATGAATCTACTGGAAGTTAATTGAAAGATGCGTCTGCATCTTTTTTTTGATATATTTGCTTTAAACATTGGTTTATTATAAAATAAATAAAACAAATAGTATTCAAATTTTAAAGAGGTTCTTATGAAAATAAAGGTTAATTTGACAGAGTCTAGCTATAACAAATTAATAGAGGATATTAGGCTATTTAAAATATCTAAATCGGATAAAACAGTAAATAAGAATAAGTTTATTAATATGTTATATAAGAATTATAGCTTAATCTATGAAAAGAATATGGATAAGACCATTAACACAATTAATACATTAGTCCAAGATAATGAATTATCTAAAGAGATAGCTTTAAAGCTACAAAATGATATTGCTGATTCTAAGAATAATTATTTTAATAAGAGCTTAACTTTTATTTTAAATGAAGAGAATTCAATTGTATTTGAGGATTTTGAGGAGAATTTAATGTATATTTCCGCCTCTGCATATTTTAGAAATATGATTATGGAATATTTATCCTATCCTCAGTATAAAAGAGAAGAAATCATATACCAGGATAGGGTAGATAAAATATTAAAGGCTATAGAAAAGAAGAATATAATACATTTTAAATCAAAAGATACAAGCGTAGTGTTTAAGCCATATAAGCTTGGTACCTCAAAGGAAGAATTATATAGCTATTTAATTGGCAAAAATGATAAGGGTGGCGTTGTATCCTATAATATATCAAATATTAAAGATATTATCATTAAAAGAGATACATTTCTATTTACAGATGATGAAATTAAAAATTTCGAAGGTAATATTAAAAATGGAATTCAATTTCCGTTTTCTCAACCCTATAAGGTTACAATTAAACTTACCCCAAAAGGAATGGAAATCTTTGAAAGAAGATATGTGAATAGACCCGCTCCAATTTTAGTTGAGGGAAACAAATATACATTTTGTTGTAGCTTCTATCAATTAAAGTCCTACTTTCTAGCCTTTGGTAAGGAATGCTATATTGAAGGTAAAACACTTAGAGATTCCATAAGTGAGGAATATTTAAATACAATAAATATGTATAATAAAAAGAAATAGAAATAAGAAAAGATCTTGCAAATAAAATGCAAGATTTTTTTTGAAAATAGGTATTTGTGTATAAATTAGCCACAAAAAATTATGGATTATAGCAATAAATACTTAAACTGACTAGAATTTTATACACAAAAAATATTTAAATATGAAAATTGTTTTAATGATATTTTAATACTATAATGTAGGTGTCAAGTTAGCTTGATGCCAATTAAATATACTTAATAATGATTACATGCCAACCAGGTGAATGACGTGTTGCAGCGTGCCTGGAAGCAAGATCGCTATAAAATCATAGTATTATAATATATGGGATACTTTATATTATGATATGAGATATAGTTTATATCTAAAGACTATATCCTGAATTCCTAAAAGGAAGTTATGTTGCCTTGCTGTGCGGTGTATATATTATGTTAAGCAACCATTCTTCTCGTCTACATAATAGACGCTCCGGTGGAGAATAACCCTAGTTAGAGCTTAGCTGGCGACTGTGCTAAACCTAGGGATGCCAATAAGTAGATCTGTCCTGAAGCTGGGTAACCAGTGTATAAGAGAAGTTTAGGTCCTAGTAGCCATGAGACAGTAATTTAAAAATAACTGTAAATTATTTGAAAATGCTGAATGCTTGGTGAGGGGTGCGGGTATTAGTCCCGTTAGTGCTAGTGTACTTAGGTACTATGGTAGAAAGTATAGGAGTCGCTATCCTATGCTCAGCTCTATTATCACTATTTGCGAATAAACACCTTATATACACTTAGTAGGATGAAAGTCCGGTATGTATTCATTGTTAAGTATATTTATAAATATAATATATATTATTTTGACATTTAAGGGATTTATTTTGATTATTAGGTATTATATAAAATAATGAAAAATCAGCCTAAAAAAGATATAAAGCAGAAAGGATTGGTAAGTATTATGGCATTTAATATGAAAAGAAAAAAGGAAGTTGAACAGGCTAAGGCTATGGCTCATTCATTACATCCTAATTGTGATATTCCAGATAGTGAAGAATTAATAGCTTTACAAAATCGTTACATCTATGAAGAAATAGATGCAGAAGAATATGCAAGACTTGGAAGAGAGCTTGCATTAAAGGAATTAAGAGAATCTATGAAGGAAAGTGAAAATAATAAAAGTAATTAGTTATATAGAAGGTGCTTTACAAATCACTTTCTTTTATCTAAGAAATTGGAGTTGAAGCTATGGATAAATATAGATTTTTAAAAGATACTATATCAGATTCAGTTCTTGAAGAAGTTATAGTTAGAACTATCACAGATATTTTATTATTACAAGCATATCGTTTTGATAATATGCAGCAATTGGCATATAAAATTCAAAGACAATGGAATTATAAATTTGAGTTTAAATACGAAAATTTTAAAAAGAAAGATGTTTTGGAAAAATATAATTTATCACCTGATACAGATGTATATGTAAAAGTAAATGATGATAAAAATTATACTTTCATTTTTAATAAAAGTGTCAACAAGAATTTGCAAAGATATTTATTTTTAAAAGCATGGGCTTTTGATATTTTTGATGAATTACATCCTGGAGATGAATTAAGATTATCTGTTATGAAGTGCAATTCCTCTTTTGAAAGAAATTGGACTGAAAGATTAGCTATAGAACTTACAATGAGTAATGACATTTATTATCAAATGAATGAAGGATGCAAAGGTGGACATATTGTTGCAAATCAAGAAATAATGGAACCAGAATTGTATAATATTCGACAACACGATTTTGTGGAAGAAAGGTGGAGAAATAGATTATGGATGATACCCGAAAGAAAAATTAAAGAATCATGATTTCAGAAGAAAAATTAAATGTTTCTATATAAAAATATATAGATTGGTTGTAGACTATATTTATAGACTCTCATGATAACATGAGAGGATCAAAATGATTAAATTTTAAAGCATATAGAGGGGGACTTATATATGAGTATAGTAGAAAGATTAATGCAATATCAGGATATAAAGTATAAGGATTTTCAATCAAATTTAGTTCCTAATATTGATAAGGAAACTATTATTGGTGTTAGAACTCCTAATATGCGTCAAATTGCAAAGGATGTATATAATCTAGAAGAAGCAAAAGAATTTTTAAATACACTTCCACATAAATATTATGAAGAAAACCTAGTTCATTTTTTCTTAATTGCTATGATAAAGGATTTTAATTTATGTGTAGAAGAGGTTAATAAATTTCTACCCTATGTAGATTGCTGGCCTGTAAGTGATCAATCTTCTCCAAAGGTATTTAAAAAGAATCATGATAAATTAATTCCATTAATTAAAAATTGGATTGCATCGGAGCATGTTTATACTGCTCGTTTTGGAATTAGAATTTTAATGAACGAATTCTTGGATGATGATTTTAAGGAGGAATATTTCACCTTAGTTATAAATAAAAGAGGTGAAGACTATTACCTTAAAATGATGGTTGCTTGGTATTTTGCAACTGCACTAGCCAAAAAATATGATTTTGCAGTAAAAGTAATTGAAGAAAATAAGCTTGATCAATGGTGCCACAATAAGGCGATTCAAAAAGCGCTAGAAAGCTATCGTGTATCTGATAGTCATAAGGAATATTTAAGAAGCTTAAAAAGAAATTAATTGGTTTATCCTTAAGGATAAGCCCTTTTTTATTTCTTAGGAAATTCTAATTACTACTTATTATCACTATTAATGCTCTATTATTATTGACAAAGAAATAAGAATATAATATGATTTTTGTGTCCTGAGGGAAAGTATTTTTTCTAACCTAAAGTGCAGTTTTATAGAATATAACGACATATTGTCGTAGTTTTTTGACTGTGCTTATTTTGCACAGTCTTTTTATTTAAAGGAGGTCACATATGGAAAAAGAAACAAGAGTTGCAGTTATAGGTATTATTGTAGAAAAATCAGAAAGTGTAGAAGAATTAAATCATATACTTTCTGAATATCGTGATTATATTATTGGAAGAATGGGATTACCATATCAGAAGAAGCACATTAACTGTATTACAGTTATTCTAGATGCTGAACAGAATGTAATTAATAGCCTTTGTGGAAAGCTTGGTAGACTAGATGGCGTATCCTCCAAGGCGGCTTTCAGTAATGTATAAGGATTTAATCTTAAAGCTAAATAATGAGCATAAGCTTACATACTTGGAATATCTAACACTTCTTAAAAATAGAGATCTAGTTAGAGATGAGCTTGCATCCCTTGCAAGGAAGGCCTGCGAGGAATATTACCAGAATAAAGTTTATATTAGAGGCTTAATTGAATTTACCAACCACTGTAAAAATAACTGCCTATACTGTGGTATTAGAGGTGGGAATAATAAGGTAGAACGCTATAGGCTATCTAAAGAAGAAATCATAGCCTGTAGTGATATAGGCTATAGCCTTGGCTTCCGCACCTTTGTTTTACAGGGTGGAGAGGATTTATATTATACGGATGATATCTTAGAATTTATTATTAAAGAAATAAAAAAGAATCATCCCGATTGTGCTATAACCCTATCGGTTGGTGAAAGAAGCTATCAAAGCTATAAAAGGCTAAAGGATGCAGGATGTGATAGATATCTACTTCGTCATGAGACAATAGATAAAAAGCACTATGAGTCCTTGCACCCAAGCTCTATGAGCTATGATAATCGAATGGAATGCATAAGGAATTTAAAATCCTTAGGCTATCAAGTTGGAGTAGGATTTATGGTTGGTTCCCCTGGCCAAACTCTAGAAATGCTTGCTGAGGAATTAGTATTCTTAAGTGAGCTAAAGCCAGAGATGGTTGGAATTGGACCATTCATTCCACATAAGGATACTCCACTAGGAGGTGCCTTAGGTGGAACTGCAGAATTAACCCTATTTTTGTTATCCTTAATAAGGCTTACACTTCCAAGTGTGCTATTACCAGCAACTACAGCCCTAGGTACTATTGACCCAATGGGAAGGGAAAAGGGTATACTTGCTGGAGCGAATGTATTAATGCCAAATTTATCTCCAAAGGATGTTAGAAAAAAATACTTACTTTATGACAACAAAATATGTACTGGTGATGAGGCAGCGCAGTGTATTAGCTGCTTAAAAAGAAGAGTAGCTAAGACTGGATGCGAAATTGTTACTAGTAGAGGAGATTATGCCTTACTAAATAGGCGATTTGGAAAGGAATTTTAAAAATGCAGTATAATGCAAAATCAATGAAGGCTGAGGAATTTATCAGCCATGAGGAAATATTAGAAACAGTACGCTATGCAAATGAACATAAAAATGATATAGCATTAATTGATTCTATATTAGAAAAAGCAAGACTAAGAAAGGGATTATCTCATAAGGAGGCATCTGTGTTACTTGCTTGCGAGGATAAGAATAAGATTAATGAAATCTATGATTTAGCAGAGCAAATCAAAAAGGATTTCTATGGTAATAGAATTGTTTTATTTGCTCCACTATATCTATCTAATTATTGTGTTAATGGATGCTTATATTGTCCATATCATTTAAAGAATAAGCATATTCCAAGAAAGAAGCTAACTCAAGAGGAGGTAGCAAAGGAGGTTATTGCCTTACAGGATATGGGACATAAAAGACTTGCCATTGAGGCAGGAGAGGATCCTATCAATAACCCTATTGAATATATTTTAGATTGTATTAAAACTATTTATTCTATTAAGCACAAGAATGGTGCAATTCGTAGAGTTAATGTAAATATTGCAGCAACTACTGTTGAAAACTATAAAAAATTAAAGGATGCTGGAATTGGTACATATATCCTATTCCAGGAGACTTATCATAAAGAAAACTATGAAAACCTACATCCAACAGGCCCAAAGCATAACTATGCATACCATACTGAGGCTATGGATAGAGCTATGGAGGGTGGAATTGATGATGTAGGTATTGGTGTATTATTTGGACTAGATAATTACCAATATGAATTTGCAGGATTATTAATGCATGCAGAGCACCTTGAGGCTGTCCATGGGGTTGGTCCACACACAATTAGTGTGCCAAGAGTAAAGCATGCGGATGACATTGACCCTACCGCATTCGACAATTCCTTAAGTGATGAAATGTTTTGCAAGATTGTAGCTTGCATTAGAATTGCAGTACCTTATACAGGTATGATTATTTCAACAAGAGAAACACCAGAGGTAAGAGCTAAGATTATTCGTCTTGGTGTAAGCCAGATTAGTGGTGGTTCTCGTACATCTGTAGGAGGATACGCTGAAAAGGAGCGCCCACATGATACAGAGCAGTTTGATGTATCCGATAACAGAACCCTAGATGAGGTTGTAAACTGGCTAATGAGATCCGGCTACATTCCATCCTTCTGTACCGCATGCTATAGAGAGGGAAGAACTGGTGACCGCTTTATGTCACTATGTAAGTCTGGTCAAATTCAAAACTGCTGTCATCCTAATGCGTTGATGACATTAAAGGAATTCTTACTTGATTATGCATCAAGTGATACAAAAGAGATTGGTAATAAATTAATCGAAGAAGAAATTCATAATATTCCAAAGGAAAAGGTACAAAAGATTGTCCGCGAAAGATTAGTTAAAATCGAAGAGGGCGATAGAGATTTTAGATTTTAAGCTGGGGGAGGTTACTATGAGCTTAAATAGTACAGTTACTGCAGAAAGAATTCATATTGGATTCTTTGGTAAAAGAAATGCTGGTAAAAGTAGTTTAATCAATGAAATAACAAATCAAGAGGTTTCCTTAGTTAGTGAGGTTAAGGGTACTACTACGGACCCAGTAAAAAAGAGCATGGAAATATTACCTCTAGGTCCAGTTACCCTAATTGATACTCCAGGCTTTGATGATGAGGGTACCTTAGGCTTAATGCGAGTAAGGAAATCAGAAGAGATGCTATCTATATGTGATATTGCTATTTTTGTTACAGAATCTGATTTTTTAGATAAGGATGAATTAGAGGTAGTACAGTCAATAAAGGAGAAGAATATTCCATTATTAATCGTACATAATAAGGCTGATTTATTAAATGAATTACCAAAGAATAAGGAAAATGAATTCTATGTTAGTGCTAAAAATCATATAGGTATTGAGGAATTAAAAAGAGCAATTTCGGTTTCATATAAAGGGAGAGAAAAAGAGATTTGCTTTGTGGCAGACTTCATTAATGAAGGAGATATTGTTATACTTGTTACTCCAATTGATTCCTCAGCCCCTAAGGGTAGAATGATCTTGCCTGAGCAGCAGGCAATAAGAGATATAATAGACCACCACGCTATTTCAATAGTTACTCAGCCAGAGGAGCTAAATTATCTCCTTAAAAGCCTACCTAAGGCACCTCAGCTTGTAGTAACGGATTCTCAAGCCTTCGGTAAGGTAATGAAGATAGTTCCTACATCTATTCCACTTACTTCATTCTCTATTTTAATGGCACGCTACAAGGGCTTTTTAGATACTGCAGTTAAGGGTGCCATGGCAATAGATACCCTAGAGGCCAACTCCAAGGTGTTAATTTCTGAGGGCTGTACTCACCATAGACAATGTGAAGACATTGGCACAGTGAAGCTGCCTCTATGGTTAAAGAAATATACCAACCTAGAATTAGATTTTGAATTCACCTCAGGGCACGGATTCCCTAAGGATTTATCTAAATATGATTTAATCATTCATTGTGGTGGATGTATGTTAAATGATAATGAGATAAAAAATAGAATGAATGAAGCAATTAAAGCTAATGTTCCATTCACAAATTATGGTACAGCTATTGCCTATATCAATGGCATATTAAATAGAAGCATTGAACCAATTTATAATAAGTAAAGATGAACATCATGTTTTTGCAAAATGAATAAATATATTAATGCAGATATAAATGGTGCATTAAATATCTATCGTAAAAGTAGCGTATGTGATATGAAAACAATTTTGTATCTATTACGTAGAGGTGTGAGCACACTAAAACGACTTCAAGCTATTTGAGGCGTTTAAAAGGAGCTTAAGCTCCTTAGAAGTAAATTAATTTACTTTTTGTTCTTTTGTAAATTGTTTATATTCAAGAATAGCGTTATAATAATATAAATAAGATGTTTTATGAGAAGAGTGTGGTATTGTGAAAAAGCTTTTTAATTTCATATTAATAGCTCTAGTAGTATTGCTATTGCCTTTGTTTTTCATAAAGGCAGAAGCGAAATCCTATATGAGTGATAAAACAGAAATTCCTGTGAATCTAGAAATCTCTGGTGCGGAGGCACTATGTCAAACAGATGATGGTTATATTTGGATTGCACAGTACTCTGGCTTAACTAGATATGATTCAAAGGAATATGTTACCTATAAGGATTTTGAAGAGAATGGGCAAAAATATGACATTATCAATGTAAGAGCGCTACAAACGAAGGATAATGTATTATATATAGCTACAGATAGAAACTTATTTATTTATAGCGATAATCATTTTAAAAGAGCTAATGTTGATGCAGGTACAATCAGAGATATTATCTTAAATGATGTTACAAATGATATTTATATTTCATCGGATTCTGGTCTTTTCATTTATCATATTGATAAAGATACAGGAGATTCACTAAAGATGACCGATAAGGCTATTTCTGATTGTGTTTTAGATACAAAAAGAAATGATTATTATTATCAGCTACCAGATGGTGTATACAATAGTAAAGGTGATGTAATCTATTCCTATCCAAAGCTTACAGAAATCTATGGATATGAAGATACTATGCTAATCTGTCAGGATGATGGATTAATTCAT
>AUXO014542998.1_pt1 | contig 11129 bp, 9 predicted proteins | sample 768731 | NCBI WGS metagenome assembly AUXO01 (sample SAMN02715735, study PRJNA202380) | gut metagenome | biome: sheep rumen | host: Ovis aries | place: New Zealand: Palmerston North
AATTGAATTGTTTAATTATTTATGTGAAAATGCTCCATATAAGAAACCTCGTGGATTAAAAAATAAATTAGCAATGAATCTTTTAGAAAAAATGTCTGGTACAAAAGAGACAAATGAAATTCGATGGAATTTTACTAAATTCTTAGTGTCAAAAGATGGTAATATCATTAAAAGATATGAACCAGTTGAGAAAGTATCATCAATTGAAAAAGATATTAAATTGTTTCTAGAATAGGTTAGCATTTTATGCTAACCTTTTATTTTACCATAAATAATCCCTTTTTCCTATTCTTATAATAATATTATTATTAGCTATAATAAAAGTAAGGGTGATAGTATGAAGAAATTTGAATTAAGAAAAGAATTATTTGAAAATACTCTAAATGATAAGGAATGTGATCTATTATTTGATTTTTTTTTAAAGAATAAATACATTGATAAAAATAATATATTAAGTATTCGCTTTTTTATGTTTTATCAAAATTACTTTTTATATTTACCACACGGCTTAGAGTCAAAAAGAAAAGAGGTTTTTGATTGTATAAAGAAACTTCATTTTACTGAACGTGATTTTATGCAAAGCAAAGCTGATTTTAAAAAAATGCCTGTTGGATTTAAAGACTGAGCAAATAATAAGATTATAATTTTCACTTGTGATAAAATAGGTTGGTAAATTGCAGGTGAGCGTATGACTATTAGTAAAGAGGCTAGTGCTTTAATTAATGAGTTTTTAAAAAAATGTAATAAAGATGTATTAGCATTTAATTATAATAAAGAAGATGAAAAATTAAGTATTTCTATTCTTACAAAAGCCGAAGCAAAGGATTATATCCTATTAGATGGGGTTTTAGTTAAATTTTTCAACGATGCTAAAGAGGCGACTTTATCTTGGGCAATTGTTGAAAAAAATGGTAAAATCACTATTAATAAGAAGTGTAAGTGTTGTACTGATGATTGCTGCGAATATGTGTGCAACAAGGTAGAAACTAAGTGCTGCGAAGAGGAAGATTAAGTCTTCCTTTTTATTTTATGTTAAAATAGGTTGAGGTATTTATATGGATATTATATTAGATAGAAATATATTAAATGATGATATAACTTTTGATAATGCTAATATTATCAATAATGCTATTGAAGCAGTTTCTAAAGATGGTGGAAAGGTGATTATTCGAGATGGAGTATTTTATGCCACTACTATTAAATTATTATCAAATGTTTGCTTAAGCATTGACCCTAGTGCTAGATTAACTCTTTTTAGAGATATTAATAAATTTAATAAATTAGATTTAAATAGAGAAGATTCTATTAAAAGACCAACTTGGGAAAACTGTGAATATAATGGCATGCCTAGTCAATATTTTATTTATGCTAAGGATGGTGAAAATATTTCTATTGAAGGTTCTGGTTTTATTGATGGATCTGAAGATATATTTTATGGGACAATTACTAAATATCATATTGAAGGTTCATATTATCCTCGTATACCATTAGTATATTTTGAAAATATTAGGAATGTTTCTATTAAAGATATTAATTTAAGAAAAAGCGCCTTTTGGACACTACATTTAGTTGGATGCGATACTGTTAATATTGATAACATTAATATAGATAATAATCTAAAATTAACAAATTGTGATGGTATTGATCCTGATCATTCAAAAAATGTTAGAATTACAAATTCACGCATTAGCTGTGCAGATGACTGTATTGTGTTAAAGACTAGTGAAGCTTTTGTAAAATATGGAGATTGTCAAAATATTTATGTTGAGAATGTTGATATGACATCTACTAGTGCAGCTATTAAAATAGGCACTGAATCATGTAGTGATTTTTCTAATATTCATTTTAAAAATATTAGAATTAATAACTCAAATAGAGGTATTTCATTAATGTTAAGAGATAATGGAAATATTAGAGATTGCGTATTTGAGAATATTAAAATGTCACTTCGATTGTTTTCAAAAATTCATTGGTGGGGAAGTGATGAAGGTATTGCAGTTACGGCAATTCCAAGAAAAGATAATGTTGGGAATATTTCTAATGTGGTTTTCAAAAATATAGATATTAATTCTGAAAATGGACTTTTAGTTTACGGGATTAACAATATTTCAAATATAACCTTTGATAAAGTATCTTTAGTCACAAATAAAAAAACTGATTATCCTAAGGAAAAGTTAGATTTAAGACCATCTAAATTAGATATCCTAGATTCAAAGTTTCATATGTTAACATTATCTGGTGCATCTAATGTTAGATTTATTAATACTACATTAATAAATAATACAGATTATATTGATAATACACTTAAGATAGAAAAATGTTTAAATTTGGACTTATCCGGTCTATATGTAAAATGTTAAAAAAAACAAATAGTTTTCTTATATTAAACAAAATATTATTGTATAATTAGTGTGGATATTAAAGCGGAGGGTTTTAAAATGAGAAAAACTAAAATTATCTGTACACTTGGACCTGCAGTAGATACTGAAGAAATGCTTATTCAAATGGTTGAAAATGGTATGAACTGCTGCCGTCTAAATTTTTCACATGGAACACATGAAGAACATAAGGTAAGAATTGATAGAATTAAAAAGGTAAGAGAAAAATTAAATATTTCACTTCCTATTATGCTTGATACGAAAGGACCTGAAATTAGAGTTAGAGATTTTAAAGATGGTATGCAAACTTTAACTGAAGGTCAAGAATTTACTATTATGCCTGATGATGGCACTCTTGGTGATTCAACAAAGACATGTATTACATATCCATCTTTAGCAAAATTTGTTAAAGAAGGAGATATGATTTTGGTTGACGATGGTTCAATCGAATTACAAGTATTAAGAACTGAAGGGGCTAATGTTGTTACTAAGGTTTTAAATACTGCTGTAATTAAGAATCATAAGTCAATTAATGTTCCTAATGTAATTATTGACCAGCCATTTATTTCTGAAACTGATAAAGCTGATTTAATTTTTGGATGTGAACAAGGTGTTGACTATGTTGCAGCATCATTCACAAGAAGAAGAGAAGATGTTCGTCAAATGCGTAAGTTACTTGACGAACATGGTGGAAAAGAAATAAAAATCATTTGTAAGATTGAAAATACTGAAGGTATTCAAAATATGAATGATATCATTGAAGAAGCTGATGGCGTTATGGTGGCTCGTGGTGATATGGGTGTTGAAGTAGCATTTAAGTATTTACCATCAATCCAAAAGGATATGATTTCAAAGTGCTATCGTATGGGTAAGATAGTTGTAACAGCAACTCAAATGCTAGATTCAATGCAACACAATCCACGTCCTACTCGTGCAGAAGTTAGTGATGTAGCAAATGCAATATATGATAGAACAACAGCGATTATGTTATCAGGTGAGTCTGCTGCTGGTAAATATCCTCGTGAAGCTGTTCGTGCAATGAATGACATTGCGCTAGCAACTGAAAGTGATATTAATTATCAGGAACGTTTCTACAAGAATAATTTAAATCTTGGAGAAGGTGTTGTATCAACAATTTGCAACAGTGCTGTTCAAGCAAGCTTCCAAATTGATGCTAAAGCTATTGTGTGTGTAACTATGCATGGTATTACTGCTAGAGTTCTTTCTGCATATCGTCCTGAATGTCCTATTATTGCGGTAACAGTTGATCCTAAGGCTTATCATCAATTAGGACTTGTATGGAATGTGTATGCTGTTCCTGCACTTGAACAACATTCTACTGACGAATTATTCTTATATGCTGCTCAAAAAGCAGAAGAAACTGGTTTAGTTAAAAAGGGTGATAAAATTATTATTCTTGGTGGTTCATATATTGGTTGTGGTATTACTGATACTATGAAGGTTCATACAATGAAATAATAATCGAATATTATTAGGGTATTTATTAAATACCCTTTTAATTTTGAAATATAAATTTCTAAAAAACTATAAAAGCGTTTTCAAATATGTATTGAAAACGATTTTCATAAATGCTATAATTTTAAGTGTAGTGAGGTGTATTTCTATGTCAAATGCAACTATATACGATGTAGCTGGAAAAGCAGAGGTTTCTCTTGCGACTGTTTCTCGTGTTTTAAATAATCCTGAAAAAGTTAATGAGGCTACACGTGAGAAAGTTTTGAAAGTAATTAAAGAATTAGGATATAGACCTAATGCCATAGCGCGTGGTCTAGCTAGCCATAAAACAACAACTGTTGGTATAATGCTAAGCGATGTTACAAGAGCTTCAACAAGCCAATTACTTGGTGGTATTATTGATATTGCTAAAAAGTATAGTTATTCTATTAAGATTTTCTCTATGAGTGGAGAAACTGATGTCTTAGATAGCATTAGAGATGTTGTTGCTGAACAAGTAGATGGTATCCTTTTATTAAATGATGAATTAGATACTCGTCAAATGAATATCATTAAGGAACAAGCTTCTAACGCCAATATTCCACTTGTGTTAACAAATGTTATTTCTGATGATCCAGAATTACCAAGTGTTGCAATCGATTATTTTGGTGCAAGCTATGATATTACTAAAGAATTATTAAGCAAAAATAGAAAAGATATTTATTTATTATCAACTGTAACTCGTTATTCAGTTAATACTCAAAAAGAAGCTGGATATGTAAAAGCTATGGAGGAAGCTAATCTTGAACCAAAAGTATTTAGAACTAGTGGTGATTTAGCTATTAACACTCCACACTTTGAAGAGTATTTTGAAACTAATAAGGTTGATGGCGCAATTGCAGTTAGAGACTCAATTGCTGTATCATTTATGAATGTAATGATTAATAAAGGTAAAAAGGTTCCTCAAGATATTGCAGTAATTGGTTATCAAAATACTAAGTATGCAATGCTTGCAAGACCAAAATTGTCTTGTATTGATACACCTGTTTATGATATTGGTGCTGTCGCAATGCGTCTATTAACTAAGCTAATTAGGGGCGAAAATGTTGAATCAATTAAGATTGTTTTACCTCATAAGGTTATCAAGAGAGAAACATTCTAGTTGACAATAAAATAAAAAAATGTTAAAACCATAATATAAAATTAATCGGTGAAATAATTTAGTAGTTTAATTAAAACTTTTAAGAGAAATTCTGGCTGGTGAAAAGAATTAGTTAAAATTAGACGAATTACACTTATGGAGATTAATCGTTACTCGCGTTAAGAGTTTGAGTGCTAGATTTATCTAGAACTAAGGTGGTACCGCGTATTAGACGTCCTTAGAATTAAGGATGTCTTTTTTTATGTAAAGGAGATATATTTATATGGGTATTTATGAAGAATTAGAATGGCGTGGATTAATTAAAGATGTATCTGATCCAAGCTTAAGAGAAAAACTAAATGCTGGTGGAATGACTTTTTACATTGGAACTGACCCTACTGGTGATTCTCTTCACATTGGTCATTTTTCAAGCTTTTTAATTTCAAAGCGTCTTGCTGATGCAGGACATCATCCAATATTACTTGTTGGTGGAGGTACTGGTTTAATTGGTGATCCAAAGCCAAATGCAGAACGCCCTATGATTACATATGAACAAGTAAAGCACAATTATGATTGCTTAGCTCGTCAAGCGCATGATATTTTTGGATTTGAAGTTGTTAATAACTATGATTGGATTAAGGATATCAATGTTATTGATTTCTTAAGAGATTATGGTAAGTATTTCAATGTTACTTATATGTTACAAAAGGATATCATCAAGCGTAGACTTGATGAAGGTATTTCATATACTGAATTCTCATATATGATTTTACAAGCGCTAGACTTTGTACATTTAAACGAAACTCATAATGTAACTCTTGAAGTTGCTGGCCAGGACCAATGGGGTAATATTACAGCTGGTATTGAACTTGGAAGAAAGAAGAACGGAACTGAATTATATGGTTTCACAATGCCTCTTTTAACTAAATCTGATGGTACTAAGTTTGGCAAGACAAATGGTAAGGCTATTTGGCTTGATAAGACAAAGACTAGTCCATATGAAATGTATCAATTCTTCATTAATGCTGAAGATGAAAAGGTAATTGATTACTTAAAATTCTTAACATTCTTATCAAAAGAAGAAATTGAAGAAATTGAAGTTAAGCAAAAGGCAGAGCCTGAAAAGAGACTTGCTCAACAAACATTAGCTCATGAAGTAATTAAGTTCTTACATGGTGAAGATGCATATCAACAAGCTTTAAAGATTTCTAAAGCTTTATTCTCTGGAGATATCAAGAGTTTAACATGTGAAGAAATAAAGATGGGATTTGGTGATTTACCACTAAATGAAGTTGAAAATGGTACACTTCTTGTTGACGCTTTAATTTCAACAGGTCTTGCAAAATCTAAACGTGAATCAAGAGAGTTTATTACAAATAATGCTGTATTAGTAAATGGTGATAAATGCAATAATCTTGAAAAAACATTAACTAAAGAAGAAGCAATTGGACAAGAATATATTGTAATTCGTCGTGGTAAGAAGTTATACGCATTAATTCAAGTTAAGTAATATATTATATATAAGGATAAGAAAAAGCTTTAGTCGAAATTCTGACTAAAGCTTTATTTATTTTATTTTAAAATTAATTTGCCCTTATAGCCTACAACTGTTTGTCCCTCAGGAATATCTTCAAGTACAGTGGCATTAGCTCCAATTCTAGTATTTGATCCTACTTTTATTGGACCAAGTAATTGAGAATGAGCTCCTATGATAACATTGTTTCCAATTGATGGATGTCTTTTACCATGACTTATACCTCTTCCACCAAGTGTAACACCATGATACATAGTAACATTATCACCGATTTCACTAGTTTCACCAATAACCACTCCGGTTCCATGGTCTATAAAGAAGTTTTTACCAATGGTTGCACCAGGGTGTATTTCAATAGAATATTTTTTTCTACTGTGATATGTAATTATTTCAGCTAATAGTTTAAAATGAATTTTCCAAAAGAAATGGGCAATTCGATAATTAATTACAGCCTTAACTCCAGGATAGGTTAATAATATTTGGAGATTGCTTCTTGCAGCAGGATCTCTTAATTTTATAGATTTTAAAAAGCCAATCTTTTTTTCTTTCATAATCTTGCTCCTAAAATAAAAATGCATCCTTACTAAAGGACGCATTGCGTTATTCCACCTATTGTAAGAATTATTCTTAACGCGAATAGACGTCTTTTGCTAGAAGAACTCATTAGGTGCCTTCAGTAATAACTTAATCCGAAATTTCCACCATCATTCGGTCTCTTTAATTAAACTAATACTTACTATCCTAAATCATAGAGATACCTTCATTATAAATTATTTGATATGATTGTCAAATAATTTACATTTGATTTTATTTAAGTTATAATCGTTTTAGGTGATTAAGATGTCAAAAAATAATAATAATGAGAATATAGATTTAATAGAGGAAGAAGAATTAGAAAACGATGATATTCAAAATGATCCACATTTGGGCCAACCTAATTATTTTCCTGCTCCTGAAAAGGAAAAAACAAAATTTCAAAATATGTTCTTGTCTAATGGAAGTCGTTATATTGTATCAATAATTATAAGTGCTATTATCTTTTTACTAATTGCAGGCACAAATGGATTTCAATATTTAGAAAGTTATGTTAATGCGTCTTTTGTAACAGCTATTGTCAATTTAGCTTTTGCTGGATTATCAGTTTCAAATAATGAAGGTACATTTGATTCACTTGGTTATGGGTTCTATAGAGTATTTGTATCATATAGAATCAATAACCCAAAGGGTAAATATAATGATTTATATGATTATAAAATGGTTCATGATAAAAAAAGAAAAGAAAACAAATATAAATTCATCCCATATTTAATGGTTGGGGTATTATTTTTAATTGCATCACTAATTTTATTCGCCATTTTTCAGTCATATTTGGCTAAAAATTTATAATTAATTGTTTGAATTCAAAAAAAATCAGCACCAAAAAGCTTCTAGAGTATAGAATAATATTCTAGAAGTCTTTTTTTAATTCGAATTTTATTTTGCACCATCAATGAAACCATCCAATTCTTTGGTAAAATTAAGAATTTTATGTTTTAAAAATGGATTGCAACCGTTTTCACAAAAGAAAATTTCGCAAATGTGTTGATTTATAAAATGAATAGTGTATAATAATTAGCAAAGATAAGAAAAATATAAATATTTGCTTAAAAATAAAATTAAATTTTGATTTTTAGCAAATTGCTAAATTTTCTATCATTTGATTTACCTTAGAAGGGGTAAATGAGGAGGATTAATTTACATGAAAAAAATCGTTAAAAAATTAGGTATCCTTTCACTAGCAACTCTTGGTATTGTTTCAGTTGCGTCTTGCGGAGAAAATAAGACATCTGAAGTATCATCAAGTTCAGTTGAATCATCTAGTGAGGAATCTACATCAAACTCAGAAGCAGAGTCAAGTTCAGAATCAGAGACTCCTGCTACAAAAACTTTAACTACATCTGATGCTTATAATTATCATCAAAACACTACAAATACAGTTGCTGTTTCAGCTGATGGTGTAAGATACACATATTCTAATGCATCTTATACAGATCGTACTACAATTTTAGGTTTACTTGAAAAGTACGCTGTAGAAAACAGCTTAACTGGTTTAACATTATATGGTGATGGTGCTATTAGAAAATACAATTCACGTTTAACTTCACCAACTGGATTTCATTATATTCCAGGTTATGGTTTTGGTGTATTCTCAGAAGGTAATTATACTGCAGGTCTTTCTGGTGAAACAAACGAAGCATATAAAAATTATTATCACACTGCCACAGCTGACGCTATTACAACTGTAAATCCATTAAACTCACAAGAATCTACAGTTTCTGATTTCGCATCTTATACAGATGCATCATTTGTGTTAAAGAGATTAAATGACACACAAGACGGTTGGAGATGGGCTGGAGACCTAGTTGAAGACGCTGACTCAGTTAAAGGTTTAGCTATTGCGGTTAATCCAAATGCTGATGGAAAGACTAAAGAATTCAAATTTAATATTAAGACTGGTGCAGACTTAAAATATGCTACACTAACTAGCAAAACATCATTAACTAAATATAATGGTCAAGAAGCAAAAGCAGAAGATTATTTAACAGTATATAAGATGTTATTTGCTCAAAGCGTTGGTTATGTTCGTGCAACTGATAATTTTAATACAAGCCAAGAACTTGAGGGTGCTTCAGATTACTACAATGCTACAAAAGATGCTACTACTTGGGAAGAATTAGATGATGCTTATGAAAAGTATCTAAAAAAGGGTGTTTGGGTAGACAGTGAAGGTGCTCTTCACATTAAGTATAGAGTTGAACAAGACAACTTCTATGGTATGTATTATGCTCCTGCATATCAACCAGTTCCAAAGTCATTCATTACTGATTTAGCTGCATTAGCTGGTGGTAGTACAGTTGTTGACGGATCTAAGGTATGGTCTGCTGTAAACAAAGACAATGGTCTTACTCCAGTAGATACAGTTCTTGCAACTGGTGCTTATGCTTGGGAAACTTGGTCAGATACATTCTATACATTAAAGAGAGTTCAAACTCATGATTATGATGAAATGTATAACTTCCCTGGTGTACATATTGCGCTTGATTCTTCAAGTAAGCAAGATGCTGAAGCTTCATGGAAGAAGTACAATGCTGGTTTATACGACTCTTGTGCAATTCCATCAACTCAATTAGATGCACATCGTACTGATGAAGATGCACGCCAAGAAACAGACTCTACAACTTACAAGTTAAATATGAATACTTGTACAGCTGAATTATGGGAAGAATTATTTGGTGAAAATGGTACTGTTACACAAACTGATAAATCTCAATACTGGGATGTTAAACCAGCTATGGCAAATAAAGATTTCACATTAGGTTTAAGCTATGCATTAGACAGAAAAACATTTGCTACAACTTATGGTCGTTCAGCAAGTGGTAATTTCTTTGGTAATGGTTACTACGCAGACCCAGAAGAAGGTATCATTTATAATTATACAGCAGCACACAAAGCTGCAGTTGCATCATTAATTAATGATAATACTGATGAATATGGTTTTAGCCTAACTTTAGCACAAGCTGCATTCACTCGTGCTGCTAAGACTTTAACAGAAAACGGAGCTTATAAGTCAGGTGATACAATTACTATTGAAATTGCTTGGCAAGATGATACATCTGCAACAAAGCAAGGTGCTACTTTAGCAGAAATGTTTGAAAAAGCATTCAATGAATCAGAAGCTCATACACAATATGGTTTAACACTAAAGATTGAAAATTATGCTTGCAAGGTATGGTATGATGTTTACTATAGCAAGATGATGATTGGTCAATTTGATATTGCATTCGGTTCAATTAGTGGTAACCCAATGAACCCATTAAACTTCTTAGAAGTATTAAAGTCAGATAACTCATCAGGATTCACTCTAAACTGGGGTCCAGATACTAATAAAGTTGATGACACAATGGTTTATGATGGTATTGCTTGGTCATTTGATGCGTTATGGACTGCTGCTGATACATCAGCTCTTGTAAAAGATGGTAAGTTAGTTGAATATGTTGATACTAAGTTAGCTTCATCAACTTATAACACTAATGGTACTCGTACAACTAAGGTTGCATATGCTGCATATACATCTGATACTGCACGTGCTACATTTGTTGATGCAGATGGTAAGGTAAAAGAAGGTTATGTTGTAGCTATAGGTTATGACTGCAACGGTAATAAGTTTGTTGTGTCTGAAGATCAAATTTCTGTTGAAAATGGTTATATTGTTATTAATTTAACAAAGGATCAAGAAGATGTTTGCGTACAACTTAATATTAATGTTCAATTTGACGTTGAAGTTAAGAAAGATGGCAACTGGATAGTTGTTGAAGAAGGTAGAACTACTAAAAATAACAGTATGGAAGTTGCTACTGCTGTTGAAAAGTAATAGTAAATAATTATAAAAGGAAAAGAATAGAATTGAAGGAAACTTCAATTCTATTTTTTCTTAGATATGTCGAATAAAATTTTATTAATTGCATAAACGCAAATTTATATTTTAAATTCAAAAGTATTGATTTATAATGAAATTTTATGTAAAATATTAAAAAGCACAAAGGAGTGAAAACATGGGCAAATATGTAAGAAAAAGATTAAT
>AUXO016529816.1_pt1 | contig 11129 bp, 12 predicted proteins | sample 768731 | NCBI WGS metagenome assembly AUXO01 (sample SAMN02715735, study PRJNA202380) | gut metagenome | biome: sheep rumen | host: Ovis aries | place: New Zealand: Palmerston North
TGCTATTTAGTGTTTCGACTACACTATTTAATGCACAAGATTATTATTGCACATATTTTATTTAATGTCAATAAAATATTTTGATAAAATTAAGCATAAGTACCAAGATTGAGTAATAGTGTTGTTTTGACACTTTACAAAAGTTAATGAAATTCTTAAATAGGCTTTTGTTTATTTGTTTTTTATCTTTTTGTTAATACTTTGCACTGTAAAAAAACATTGCTATAATATATATATGAGAATATTAGGTATTGATCCGGGTATGGCAATTGTTGGTTATGGCATCATAGATGTTAATGATGGCAATTTTGATATTGTTACATCCGGTTCAATTCAAACAAAAAAGGGCATGTCTGATGCTTCGAGATTATATGAAATTTTTCAAGATATTTCGGTTATAATTGAAATGTACAAACCTGATGTTGCGTCTGTTGAAAAATTATTTTATTGTAAAAATCAGACGACAATCATTCCGGTGGCAGAAGCGAGGGGAGTAATCATTATGGCGCTTGAAAAATTTGAAGTTCCTATATATGAGTATACACCTATAGAAGTAAAACAAGTTTTGACCGGATTCGGACGTGCAAATAAAAAACAAGTGGAACAAATGGTTAAGTATACACTTAATTGCGATGAGCTACCAAAACTCGATGATACTGTTGATTCTATTGCTATCGCAATTTGTCATACAAGAAAAAATTTGGAATTAATTACAAGATAGAGGAAATAATATGATTAATGAACTTTTATTAAAACAAGTAGCTATTTTAAGTGCAATTGCAGGCGGAGCTTTGGGATTTTTAACGTTGTTTCCGTATTTGAATATTTTTTCTGTTACCATTTTGGTAATTTGTCTTGCTGCGGGAATTTTAGTTTATATGAAACGAGAAAATTTAATTGGAATTTTTGACATGCGTGAAGGTGCTATATTAGGTGCAGTTGTTGGTTTCGTTTCTTTTATAGCTGCATCAATTGTATATGTGCCATGTGATATAATTCTTGGTTTAATTCCTGTTGCTGCATTTAAAGCTCATTTTATTATGAGATTTTTCTTCAATAGCTTCGGAAGTTTTATTGTGATGTTGATGTTAATCTTTTTCATATCTTTATTAAGCGCTTTAATGAATGCATTCGCAGGACTTGCTACTTCTTATATATATGAGCTTTTGACAGGATTAAAAAAAGAAAGTAACGAAAGTATTGATTTTGAGATTAAGTAGGAAAGGTGTAGAAATGGTATTTGAATCAAAAATAAGACCAATTCAGTGGAAAAATGGTGTTTCAAGAATGCTTGACCAGACTGTTATTCCTTATGAATACAAATATGTTGATATTACAACCGGTCAGGATATGTTTGATGCTATAAAAAATATGATTGTAAGAGGTGCTCCTGCCATTGGAATTGCAGGAGCTCATGGTGTTGTTTTATATGCTCAAGAGTTAGAAAAACAAAATTTATCTTTAGATGAATTTAAAAAACAATTAATTGAAAAGACCAAATATATGGCAACTTCAAGACCTACTGCAGTAAATTTAATGTGGGCTTGTAAACAACAACACGATATTATTGAAAATTCTTCTGCCGATATCAAAGGTATTATTAAAGAATTAACCGAAAAAGCTATTGAAATAGAAAAAGATGATATTGAAAGATGTATAAAAATAGGTGAAAATGGAGCAGAAGTAGTTCCAAAAGGCGCAACTATTTTGACTCACTGTAATGCAGGAGCTTTAGCCACAGGCGGATACGGAACAGCGCTTGGTGTTGTTCGTTCTGCTTATGATAGGGATAAATCAGTGAAAGTTTTTGCCGATGAAACTCGCCCTCGTCAGCAAGGTGCAAGACTTACAACATTTGAGTTGGCAATGGATGGTATTCCGGTAACTCTTATAACAGATGGTATGTGTTCATATTTTATGAAAAAAGGTATGATTGATATGGTTTGTGTTGGTGCAGATCGAATTGCTGCCAATGGAGATACTGCTAATAAAATAGGTACTTATACCGTTGCTATTGCTGCAAAATATCATAATATTCCATTTTACATTGCTGCTCCATTATCTACAATTGATGCAAGTATTCAGTCAGGAAACGAGATTCCTATTGAAGAACGTTCACATGAAGAAGTTACACATATTAACGGAAAAATTATTTGCTCTGATAAAGTAAATGTAATTAATCCGGGATTTGATGTTACTCCAAACGAGCTTATTGATGGCATAATTACAGAAGTTGGTATATTAAGAGCACCTTATGAAAAATCAATAAAAGAAGCATTTGAAAAATACCAAAAAGATTTGTTACAATAATGTCATGTTATCCATGATACTTGTTATATGTAATCATGAGCGTGGAATATATTTAATATAAGGCATGCCTTAAAGTTCTTTAGCGCAAACAGATATGATTAGTAAATCAAGACTTCGATTTATTGTACCCAATCGATTGTCATTGAGGACTGTTGTTTGGACAGAGGAATGCCTTGGCAGAAGTGTTTATTGCATCCTATAGTCTGATTAGGCGATTATGTAATTGCGTTAAACCACATTCCTCATCGGTTTAAAATTTTTGATAGACTGTTATGTCGTTGGCAATCATAGCTTTTGGAACATAATCTGTTCCAAGGCCTTCTGCTATACTTTTTATTTGCATTGAACCTGAAATAATTATAATTTTTGTTTTATAGTACTGTTTTAAAAGTTGAATTTGTTCAACAAGCCATTCACCAGCAAATTTTGGGGCAAAATCGTATTCCATAGAAAGGTCTGTTATTATAAAATCGTAAGGATTATCAATATAATTGTATACCCATTCATATCCTTCGCGTGCCGTATATGCGCGGTCAATTTCTATTTTATCTTCGTATAAATTTTTTAAGTTGTTATAATGAAAATCATTCCAACTTTGCGAATCATCAACTATAAGACAATGTTTCATGATTAAGTAAGCCTCAAAACTTCATAGATATTCATTTTCTTTTCTTTACCTCTAATTTTTACTTCTGAAATTTTAATTACATCAGCAATACCTCTAACGTATGCATAAGTTGAAGAACTAATCAAAAATTGTGTCTTATAAACTTTATTATAACTTTCAATACGACTTGCAAGGTTAACCATATCACCAATAACCGTGTATTCAAGACGTTTTTCAGAGCCTATATTTCCGACAAAAGCTTCTCCTGTATTTATACCTACACCAATTTCAATTTTAGGTTTACCTTCTTCTAACCATTTTTTTTGTAGTTCTTGAACTTTTAAAAGCATAGCATTAGCACATTTTACTGCATTTACAGCATGGTCCTTATCTTGAATAGGTTCTCCAAATATTGCCATGACTGCATCGCCAATAAACTTGTTAATAACCCCGTTATAGCTACTTATTATAGGTTCAAGAGCTGTAAAGTATTCGTTTAAAATAATCGAAATTTCGTCCGGTTCAAGCTTTTCACTCATTGATGTAAACCCTCTTATGTCTGCAAATAATACTGTTACATCCGCTTTTTTGCCTCCCAGTTTTACGTTATCAATGTTGCTAACAACATTTTCCATAATGTCTTGTGATATGTATTTACCCATTGCGTCTTTGATTTTTTCTTTGTTTCTCGCTTCTACAATAAATTTTCTAGAATATCCAAAAATCATAGTAACCATTTGAAGCGCAATAGGTGTAATTACTGGTACTGCAAAATTAAGTTTATATGAAAGTACAGACAAGAAAATATACCCAAGAACCATAAGAACCATAATTCCAAGTCCCGTAATAAGTGAAAAATTCGCTACAATAATAAATGTTGCAATGACTAATGTCAGATTAATTAGAAATTCTTGAGAGTCAGTAACAGAACGGACAATTTGATTATGAATTAAATTATCAAGGTTTGTAGCTTGAATATCGACCCCGGGATGCTTGTTTTGCATAGGTGTAGGCGCAGCGTCTTCAAGTCCTAACCCTTGTGCTTTTGCATTTGCACCTACATATACAATTTTGTTGTCAAAACTTTTTGGGTCAATTTTAGGTTTTTTACCTGCTTTTATCGCGTCCATAGAATCTAAAATATCAACAGCTGAGTATGTTCTGTGAGTGTAGTCAGAGTTTTTGTAATTTTTATAAAAATGTAAAAAATTACAAATTCCGCCCCAACGTCTATGATATTTTATTTTTACTTCTTCGTCACCGCTTATTATAAGATGTGTTTTTGTAAGTTTTATTTGTTTTGTATTATTTAGCTGGGCAAACATTCTCAAACCCAAAGATGGATAGTAATTACCTTTATAGTATATTAATTGTGGTATATCTTTTATAAATCCGTCTATTGGGTGTGTAAATACTTTAACTGAGCCGACTTTTTGTAAAGTGTCAAAATATCCGTTAGGATATCGTGATAAGCTGTTATATCTAGGTCGTTCTTGGGGCTTAAATTCAGTAATAATCGGGTATTTAAATTTTTCTTCGAATTTTTTATCATATAATTCACCTTCTTCTTTATCTGGATAGTTTCCATTTAAAAGACTAAAGCCACCTACGAAATTTTTAAGATCTTTTATTGTTTCATATAATTGTAAATCTGCTTTAGGATTGTTAATATCCGGAGTTGTGACAACGGCATCGAATCCGATAATTTTTGCATTTGTGTAGTGCCCCAAATAATCGAAAATTTTAGCGTACAAATCTCTGCTCCAAGGCCATCTGTAGCGTTCTATTGATTCATCATCAATTACAACGAGCACAATACCATCAGAGCCTTTGTGACTCGCAACAAAGCTTCTTACCATAAGGTTGTAGACACCAGGTTCGAAAAAACTACTGAAAATTACGTATGCAACGAGAATTATAATTATAAACGATGCAAAAATTACAAGTGATTTTAATTTTTTCATAAATTTTTCCTTACTTAATTTTAATTTATTTCATGATATAATAAAACTTGAAAAAAGGATACAACTATGAATAAAAATGTAATGGAATTAATTGCGGAAGAAAAAATATATCCGATAATAAGAAGTAGTGATGCGCAAAATGCAATAGGTGTTGCAAATGCATTAATTGAAGGTGGTATAAAGGTTTTGGAGATTGTTGTCGAAAATCCTTCTTTATATGCAGCAATTGAGGATATATCAAAAAATGCTGTTGTATGTGCAGGTGGTATTATAACACAACAACAAGCAGAACAAGCAATTGAAAGCGGTGCAAAATTATTTTCATCCCCTATATATCAGATGAATATAGTAAAGATTTCAAAAAATAAAAAAACACCGTTTATTGCGGGTGCTTCAACTCCAAATGAGGCTTATGAAGCTTGGCAATCCAGAGTTCCATTGATTAAAATTTTTCCTGTAACAGCACTTGGTGGTGTTCAATATATTCAAGATATGTTACGCCCTATGCCATTTTTAAATATAATGCCTATGGGACACATTAAACTTGCAGATGTTCCCGCATACATTAGTGCAGGAGCAAAAGCTGTAGGTGTAGGTAGAGATTTTTATGAAGGATTGTCTTATAGCGAAACAACAAAGCGTGCAAAAGATATTTTAAGTGTTATAAAGGCTTAATATGGCAAAAAAGATTGTAATATCAGGATATTACGGTTCCGATAACTTTGGTGATGAAGCGATTCTAGAAACTATAGTTCAAAGATTGAAAAAATCTGAAGCTGAAATTACTGTTTTTTCGACAAACCCTGATAAAACAGCTAAAACGCATGAAGTCAAAGCGGTAAATAGTTTTGCAATAGGAAAAGTTATAAAAACATTAGCCAAATCGGATGTTTTAATCTCTGGCGGTGGTAGCCTTTTGCAGGATACAACAAGTGTTAAAAGCTTATTTTACTATCTTTTTGTTATTTTTGTTGCTCAATTGCTAAAAAAAGATGTAATTATTTTTGCGCAAGGTGTTGGACCTATTCATAATAAGGTTGGTGAATTTTTGACAAAGAAACTTTTAAAAAAATGTAAATGGGTTAGCGTAAGAGATGATAAAAGTTTGTTTTTATTGAGAGGATGGGGTATCAAAACAGAACTTGTATGCGATTCTTTATATGATTTTGAATTAGCTGCATCAAATCCTGAAAATAGGGTTGGTGTTCAACTTAGAAGTTTTAAAACTTTGTCAGAAAAACTTTTGATTACTCTTGCTAATAGGATAGCTATAGATTTTCCGGATAAAGAAATTGAAATATACTCATTTCAGGATATTAATGATTTAGAAGTATGTAAACATTTTGAAGATTTGTTACTTTCTTTGAACTCAAATTTAAAAGTAAATGTTATTTCAGCCAAAACACCAAAAGAAATTATAAAATTAATGGCAAATTTGGAATATATGATTGCTATGCGTTTTCATGCTGTTTTGATTGCATTAAAATATGGTATTAAAACGCTTGCAATAAATTATGACTATAAAGTTGAAAATATAGCTGTAGAAGCAAATATACCATTATTATCAATGAATGCAACAGAAGATTACGGTTACATATTCAAAAGATTGAAAAATTTGAACCGTCGTGATTTACTAAGTTTTGCCAATAAAAAACACTTTGATTGGGAGATGTTTGATTTACTGGTGAAGTAAGCGTCTAAATATACTTTTAAAATACTCAACAACTTTTAACAAAAATGGTGGTTCGGTGTAAATTAGTTCTTTTGCATCTTTCAATGAAAAAGTATCTTGAGTTTCTTTAAAAAGAGAATTTTTTCTTTCGTCTTCTTCTTTTTGCTCTCTTTTTTGTTGGAAATAACCTGTATTTCCAGCACCGCCATCTTGTGTTTGCGCTGCTCTCAGTTGTGGGGTATTGTGTAGTGGATTTACGTCAAAACTCATAAGCTTTGTCCTCCATTAGTTATATTCCCACTCTAATGGATTTTGAACCTCATTTTATCGTACAAATTATTGATTTTTTCTATCTTTAAAAAATGTCATAATTATACTGAAAACTATTGTTACAAGAACAAATCCCCATCCGGCTACCAGTAGATTTGATAAAGGATATCCGCCATAAGGATGTTTTATATTTTCATATAGATAGCTGCCTACAATTGTTGCAAAAACTATTGGACAAAGATATTTAATGCAGAAAATCCAAGATTTTCCATATTTAAGTTTGCAATTTTTATTAACAATTTCAAGTATTTTATCAGCGCCATAAATCCAGCCTAAAGCCACGGTTTCAACAAGACCTATAAAAATAAGATTAAAATCATTCATAAAATGATCAACGATGTCAACCCAGTAGAGTCCCGCATCTGTTGTATAAATCATCGCAATTAAACATCCTACAACACAGAAAAATACTGCAGTTTTTTGTTTTGATGTTCCGAATTTATCTTTAAATGATGTTGTAACACCTGCAACAATTGAAAATACAGACCCTAAAGCAAGAGTAAATAGTATTACAAAGAAAATTAGCGAGAATAATATAACCATCCATTTTCCACCAGGCATTGCTGCAATAGCAGTTGGATAAGTTGCAAATGCAAGCATAATACCAGAGTGTGTCATTTCTGAAATAGGAATATTTTGTATGTGTGACAAATATCCTAAAGATCCAAAACAGGCAAATCCGGCAAAGAAGCTTACAAATGCATCAGCTGCAGCAATAATTATGCTGTCAGAGGTAACAGGTGCATCTTTAGGTAAATAACTTCCATAAGCAACCATTATTGAAAATAAAATACTTAGAGAGAAGAATACCTGACCATAAGCTGCTGCCCATACGCTTGGTTGCATTAATTTTGACCAATCAGGTACAATGTAATAGTATATGCCTTCCATAGCTCCAGGTAAAGTTACTGCTCTTATAATCATAATCGTTAATAGCAATAAAGGAACGGTTACAACATAGTTTAAAACAGAACTTACCGAATCTACACCGTTTCTAATGCATACCCATATTAAAAACCAACCTATAATCATTGCTATTAATATGGATGGTACAAATCCTCCGATATCAAACATTCCTGTTGAAACGTGCAAAGCATCATTCATAAATACATCAGAGGCTGCTTTGTGTATCCAAGGAGATGTAAACGATAAATATACATAATAAATAACCCAAGCAAGCACTGTTGAATAGTAAGATGCTATGCATGAAGCTGTGCCTACACCAAGCCAGCCAATCCATTCAAATTTTGGATTTAATTTTTTTAATGCAATAGGAGCTCCGGCTTGAAAATGTTTTCCTAATGAAATCTCCATTGCTAATAAAGGAATACCTGCAGTTACAATTGCAATAAAATATGGTATTAAAAAGGCTCCGCCACCGTTCTGGTATACAATTCCTGGAAATCTCCACATGTTGCCTAATCCAACGGCTGATGCTACTGAAGCTAATATAAATGTAAATCTGGAATTCCAAGTATCTCTTTTTTCCATAACGCTTTCCTTTATCTTATTACACTAATAGTAGCACAAATAATATATTTTGCGAATTAGTGATATATTTACACTTAACATTTCTTAATGATAATTTATTAAAAATGAACATTTATATTTTAAAATCGTTATATTTGTGTAAAGGATAAAAATATGAAAGAAAAGTGTACAAAATTTGAAAGTTTATATTTGTTTTGTGATGAAGCAGAACAAGAAGAACATTTGAAAGAATGTCCTGATTGCAGAGCCGAAAAAGAAAAAATGGACAAAGTTTCAGAGCTTCTTAAAGAGGTAAAGCCTTATTATGCGCTACAACGAAAGAAAAGTTTTACACGCTTAAAAGTAGCTTGTGTTTTATTTTTCGGTATGTTTACAGGCATGCTGATAGGTTACTTTACCCAATTTGGATATACTTCAGCGGCTAATTCGTATTATGAAACAACACAAACAACAGATGATTATGGTATACCAATAGACAGTTATGGATTGATAAGCTTAAATTAATGGATTTAAAAAAGATAATTAAAAACAATCAAAATAATGTTAAAAATATTATAAGATTAATAACAAAAGCTGAAAATGAGGATATAGAACAAGAAGTCTATATCAAAGCTTGGCAAAAGTCTGGCAGTTATCAAGAACAAGGTAAGTTTACTGGCTGGATAGGGACGATTGCCAAAAATTTTTCAAAAGATTATTTGAAATCATCATCAAAAAAGATGCAAGATAATACATTTAATCATGAAGATACATTAAATCAGATAAAAGATAGGTCGGATAATCCGGAATTCGCTCTTATCAGAAAGGAAAGGCAAAAAAGAATAGTCAAAGCAATAAATTCATTAAAGCCAAAATTAAGAGAAGTCATTATGATGTATGAAATAGATGGGCTAAGTTACGAATATATTGCAAATACCTTAAATTGTCCAATAGGTACCGTAAAATCAAGACTTTTCAACGCAAAACAGGAGCTTGCAAAATCTCTTGAAGATTTGCTATAAACAAAGAAAGGAAATATGTATATGATGAAAAAAACACTTATTTTGACAGCAATAATAGCTCTAACTGCTACAACTGCAATAGCAGCAGATACTACTACCAAATCAGATTGTGCTAAATGTAAAGCAGCACCTCATGCCGGTCAATTACCTCCGCATAAAATGCATCATAAACGTCCACCATTCGATTTTGAAAAACGTTTAAATTTGACAGATGCGCAAAAAAAGAAAGTAGAAAAACAACGCGAAGCTGACAGAGCAAAAATGGACCCAATAAGAAAGCAAATTCGTGAAAAAAATGAAGCTAAATTTGAAATTATCAAAAAATACGAAGAAGCAAATCCGGATTTAGTAAAATTGAATAAAGAAATAAAATCTTTAAAAGAGCAAGAACATAAGATTATGGAAGCCAACAGAAAAGCTTTTGAGTCTATTTTGACAAAAGAGCAAAAGGCAGAATTAGAAAAAATCAAAGCTGAGCACGAAAAAAGAAAAGAAATGCCTAAAAGATGCCCGTTAAAAGAAGGTAAAGTCCCTAGCAAAGATTAAATAAAATAAAATATTTTGAATTAAATCCCCTAAAACCATTATTCTTTGGTTTTAGGGGGTTATTTATAAATGTTTACTTCATCTTCAAAATTAAAATCACATATACAATAACCTGCATTATTAAGTAGTATTGTTGGTTGATGAACACCACTACTTCCATTTGCTGAATATATATTATTTATGGATGCTACCCATATTGCTAAATTATCAATTTTAACATCAGAGTACTTATTTTCTACATATAATACTTTGCATCCTTTTGGTATCATTTCTGAAGCCGCCTTTATATTATTTTGAATATTACTTTTAGACCATTTATATGTATGAAATGATGAAGGTATTTGTTCGATTAGTATTATTAATAAAATTAAAATTAATAATGATTTCTTTTTTATATGTTTGAAAAAATTTGCGATTCCAAAACAATATAATATTAAAAAAATAAAATAAATTCTTGATATAACTCTCATTCCATTAGCGCCCGGAAGATATTCATAAATAAAATACCAAGGTGAAAAATCTCCATATTTTACACATAGCATCATAAGAAAAATTAATGATATAAAAATTTGATTTCTGTATTTTTCATATTTCCATAATCCTGCAGCTGCAATTAACGATGCTATTAGACCAATTCCACCACAGGTTTCACTATGTTCTTGAATTACAGGTAAATATTTTAAAATAATATTGTCTAATAAACTTATATTTCTAAACCATATTGTGAGATCCGTAAAATGATAAAGTACTTCATCCCATTCTCTTATAATGTTTAGCATAAGATAATGATGTGCAAGTGGTATAAGTGAAATAATAAACAATAACCCATAAAAGATTATAAGTTTAAAATATTTTTTTAAAAACTCTGAAATAAATTCTCTTGTATTTTTGAAAAATAATGAAATAATGCAAAATAAAATAACACTAAGGCAAAACAAGTACCCAAAAGTATAAACAGACCAAAATTGAAGCGATAAGAATGTAAAAAATCCAGCAAAAGCGATATGTTTATGTTGTTTTACAAATGAAATACAAACCAAAGCAAAAATCATAGGATATTGAACATAAAACTGTAAATGGTTCATTTTAAAATATCTCATTATTCCAAAAGCGAATATAAATGCACTAATAGAAGAAGATAATGCATCATATTTGAATTTTCTCAATAAAAAATAAAATGATGTATAATTTACAAAACAAATTATGGC
>AUXO014135685.1_pt1 | contig 11128 bp, 11 predicted proteins | sample 768731 | NCBI WGS metagenome assembly AUXO01 (sample SAMN02715735, study PRJNA202380) | gut metagenome | biome: sheep rumen | host: Ovis aries | place: New Zealand: Palmerston North
TTGCTAGCTCTTACATAATTTTAATTTTTGACTACTCTACTTTAATAGCCACCTGAACTGTAACTTTGGGAAGTTACAAAATATTTCCTTTACAAAAAAATCTTGCAAAAATTTTTTTTTATGTTATAATGTGGTACGATAATATAGAAAGTGTAAGAATTATATTCATATAATATACATTTTCTTATAATATAAAACTAAAAAGGAGAATGTATATAATATGTATGAAGAATACGAATATAGTTCAGAGGTTAGTGATATTAAACCGTTTATAAAATATTGTGAAGATAACGGTTATAAGAAAGAAAGTGAATTTAATCAAATACGAACGTTATATAAAAATAACGATAAATTGTTAGCTCGTGTAACTACATATGAAACAGATAGTGGAAAAAAGGTTTTTTTTGATTTAAAGGATGAAAATGAATCAGAAGACGTGTTAAAGGTTTCTAGAGAATCTGGAAAAATTGACGTAACGGATAATCCTGAATTTGTAAATTCCATGATGTCTATGTTAAAGTTTGATTTTTATAAAGAGTTGACAAGAAAAAGATATGTCTATACTAAGGATGATGTAAAGTTTGAAATAGATGATTATATTAATCCAAATATGAATGTTGTTGGGATAGAAGGGAAAAAAGAAAATGTTGATGAAGTGTATAAGACTGTGAAAAAATATTTCTCATAGTTTTTTGGTTTGCTTATAATTGGAAAGACTAAGATTGAAAACGATTAAAATTGAAAATAAGAATACTATAAAAAAATAATTTGACATATATTGTCTAGGGAGTTGTTTATGAGTAAAAAAAATATTATGCTGATTTTACTATTTGCATTGATAGTATGTGTAGCAACAGTAATTGCTATAATGGAAGATAACAACAAAAGAGAAAGTAGCACAGAAAATGCTACATTATCCCAAAATAGTGCTGGAACAGAAAATGTTACTTCATCTGAAGGAAAGACAGATACAAGTAGAGTTTCTTCAAAGAAAAATAGTAGTGAAACACAAGTAAACACTTCGTCAGATGGTAAAACTGATACTCAAACAGCTACGTCATCTAAGAATAAAAACAGTTCAAAAAAAGAAAAATATTCAAAGTCAACATCAGATGGGGATGAAGCAAAAAATGAAAACTCTCCTCAAGAAAAAATAAAATTATCAGATATAAATGGTAAAGGAAAAAAATATACATTTACATATAAAGGCGAATTGTTCACAGCCAGCTATACAAAAGATAATTGGCATATAGTAGATTCATACAAAATTGATGATTCAAAAGATATAACTGAAATATGTCAAGCGTTAATTAATGTACATCCAATTCATGGGAAAGATATGAAATCGTACAGAACAGCAGGAGATATGGCGTATGAATGGATTCAACATAATCTTGCATATAAAATGCTACCAGACGGTAATGAATGGAAAGAACATGCTAAAGATGTAGATCTTGATCCGGCAGATCAGGGAAAAAGTCTTCAGGAAATGTATAAATCAAGAATAGAAAAAATGCGTTAGCATTAAGAATATGAAATAATATAGGGGAAGCCCTCAGATTAGTTAAAAACTAGTCTGAGGGCTTCCTTGTCCAATAGTATAATAGTTTTTTCGCAGTGAAGCACATCGTACTCCAATGAAAAAAAATCTTGCAAACGACGTAAAAATATGATAAAGTATCATGGATTGAATGCCAAAAGGCAAGTACGAATGAAATCACATGGCAGATTAGGATTTCTCATGCGCAGACAGAAGTTTCAATTGGTTGTGCTAAAGCGTTTAAGCTAGCATCGTTTTGAAATTATAGTGATTTAATTTAAGTACAACATTGTAAAAAAGGAGAAATAAAAAATGGATAGTAACTTTGAAATATCGACAATTAAAGAAATGTTAGATATTAGTGGAGAGAAATTTGGAGATAGACCAGCATATAAACTAGGAAAAGAAATAATTACACATAGAGATTTTAGAAATTATGTTAATAATTTAGGAACGGCATTAATAAACCTGGGATTAAAGGGAAAAAGAATTGCTGTGATAGGTCAAAATAGCATGAATTGGGAATTAGCATATCTTGCAATAGTTTGTGGAACAGGTATAGTAGTTCCACTAGATAAATTGTTGCCAAAAAACGAATTAGAAAGCCTAATAAAAAGGTCTAAAGTTGATGCCATATTCTTTGATGAAAAGTATGAAGAAATGGTAAAGGAAATTGTAAAAAAAGACGACAATAACTTAAAATTTTTAATTTCAATGGGGGAAAGTCAAGATAGCTCTACTATTCTTCAAAAGGATTTATTAAAAAAAGGGGAAGAACTTATAAAGAATGGAAATACAGAGTTTATTGATAGTAAAATTGATGAAAATGCAATGAGTATATTGCTTTTTACCTCTGGTACTACATCAAGATCTAAGGCTGTAATGCTATCACATAAAAATATATGTTCTAACTTAACTTCAATAATTGCAACTTTAAATCTAAATGAAAACGATACATTTCTTTCAATATTGCCATTACATCACGTTTTTGAATGTACAGTAGGTTTTTTGTATCCACTTGCTATTGGCTCAAAAATAGTTTTTAGTAAGGGATTAAGATATATTGCGGAGGATATGAAAGAAAACAATATTTCTGCACTTTTATGTGTTCCAGCAATCTATGAAAATCTATATAAAAATATTAGAAGAAAATTTGAAAAGGAAGGACAAATGAGTTTGTTAGAAGAACTTGAAACAAAGGCTAAAAATTGCACTATGCAAGAAAGAAAAGAAATCTTTAAACAAATTCATGAAAGTTTATCTGGAAATACAAAACTATTAATAAGTGGAGCAGCTGCTCTTGATCCAGAGGTTGAAAAGGGCTTCAGACTATGGGGATTTAACTTGGTTCAGGGGTATGGTTTAACAGAGTCATCACCAGTAATAGCGGTAGAAACTGAAGACAATTACAGACTATCATCAATAGGAAGACCACTTCCGGGAGTTGAGGCAAAAATTGTTGACCCTAATGCAGACGGAATTGGTGAATTAGTAGTAAAAGGCGATAATGTGATGTTAGGATACTTAGATGATGCTGAAGCAACAGAAAAAGCTATAAAAGATAATTGGTTATTCACTGGCGATTTAGCTACTATTGACGAAGATGGATTTATATTTATTTGTGGAAGAAAGAAAAGCGTAATAGTTTTAAAAAACGGTAAAAATATATTCCCAGAGGAAATGGAAAAATTAATTAACAAAATTGATGGTGTAAAAGAATCTTTCATATTTGGGAAATCAACAAATAAAACTAAGGATGATGTTAGGTTGAATGTGGAGATTGTGTTTGATAAATCTGAAGTTCAAGATATATATAATGCAACTACCACAGAAGAAATATATAAAGCCTTTCACGAAAAAATCAAGCAGGTAAATAGTATAATGCCTAGTTATAAAGCAATTAAAGGAATAGTTTTCTCAGAAGAGCCTTTAATTAAAACTTCAACAAATAAAATTAAAAGGGATGAAAATTTTGCAAGAATTAACACACTTTCCTTGTAAAAGGATTTTAGAGGGATTAAATACAATAAAGTTAGGTAGAAATTACTACTATTATAAAGAAATTGATTCTACCCAAAAAGAAATATGGAGAAGAATAAATAATAATGAAATAATAGATGGTACTTTGATAAGAGCAGAGAAACAAACTTCAGGGATGGGGACACATGGAAGAAAATGGTATACTGAAGAAAATAATATAGCATTTTCTTTATATATGAGATTACAATGTAATATAGATAGAATAGAGGGTATTACAATAGATATTGCCACGATAATAGTAAGTATATTGAAGCAAATGTACGGCATTACCAAGCTAGATATAAAATTACCAAATGACATCTATATACACGGAAAAAAGCTAGGAGGAATATTAACAGAAACTAAGTTAAAAGGAAATATTGTTAAATATTTGGTGGTTGGAGTTGGAATGAATAATTCTATAATGGAGTTCTGCGATGAAATAAGAGATACGGCGACATCTTTTAAAAAAGAGTTTAACCTTGAAATAGATGTAAATAAGTTTATTTCTAATTTCTGCAATTACTTTGAGGATGTGATTTTGAAAAGGATCGCCCATGATATATTATAAAACACTATTGTAGTACAATAGGAAAGTAATACTTAAATGGAACACTTAAGTAGCCATCTACGAAAACGATATCCGATATTTCTGTGGTAAGTGTATTTTGAAAGGAATGTGAAACAATAATGAAAATAGGATTTTTATTTCCAGGCCAAGGTTCACAAACAGTTGGAATGGGAAAGGATCTATATGTGAAATATGAACCATATAGAAATGTATATGAAAAAGTAAAAGACATAACTGGAATTGATATTGCGGATATAACATTTAATGAAAATGATGGAAAACTAAACGAAACTAAATATACTCAGATATGCATTTTAACAATGAGTTTAGCAATTTTAGCAATTCTAAAAGAAAATAATATTAAAGCAGATATATCAGCTGGACTTAGCCTTGGAGAATATACAGCTTTAATGTATAGCAATCTTTTCAGCTTTGAAGATGGAGTAAAGATTGTTCAAAAACGAGGAGAATACATGCAGGATTTAGTACCAAATGGAAAATGGTCAATGGCTGCAATTCTAGGTCTAGAAGATGAGAAAGTTGAAACTGCATGCAGGAAAGCCAAGAGTGGTTTTGTAGTTCCGGTAAACTATAACTGTATAGGTCAAGTTGTAATTTCGGGCGAAGATATTGCTGTTGAAGAAGCGGGCAAAATAGCCAAAGAACTTGGGGCTAAAAAAGTAAGAATTTTAAATACATCAGGACCTTTTCATACTGAAAAGTTAGAAGAAAGTAGCATAGCCTTAGGAAATGAGCTAGAAAAATATAGTTTTAATAAATGTGATTCTAAAGTAGTAAAAAATCTTGATGGAGAGTTCTACAGTGAAGGTGATAATTATCTGGAAATATTAAAAAAACACATAGTTAGCCCAGTCAAATTTTCTAAGGTTTTAGAAACTATGATGGAAAATGGGATTGATACATTTATTGAAATTGGTCCAGGAAAAACTTTGTCAGGATTTGTAAAGCGAATGGCAGGAGAAAGGACTATAAATATTTTAAATATTTGTGATGAGGCAAGTTTGGAAAATGTTATTAATTTCATAAATAGCAAAGATTAGAAAGGATAGGTAACGATTATGAGTAATGTGGCTATAGTAACAGGAGGAACAAGAGGAATAGGAAGGCAAATTGCAGTAACTTTGGCAAAACAAGGGTATGATATAGCTATCAATTATAGAAACGAAAACGACGATTTAGAAAGTATAAAAGAAGAAATTAAGAAGGAAGGAAGAAAAATATATACATACGAATGTGATGTATCAAATTTTGAAAATACAGAGGAATTTATAAAGAAAGTAATAGAAGAATTTGGACAGATAGATGTACTTGTTAATAATGCTGGAATTACAAAAGACGGACTTTTAATGAGAATGAAAAAAGAGGATTTTGAAGGTGTTATAGATGTAAATCTAATAGGTACTTTTAATATAACTAGAAATGTAATTCCATATATGATAAAGGCCAAAAAGGGAAGAATAGTTAATATTTCTTCAGTGGTTGGAGTTTCAGGAAATGCAGGACAAACGAATTATTCTGCTTCAAAAGCTGGTATTATTGGATTTTCAAAAAGTTTAGCTAAAGAAGTAGCAAGCAGAAATATAACAGTTAACTGCGTTGCACCAGGTTTTATTCAAACCAAGATGACGGAAGTCTTAAAAGATGAAGTAAAAAATGAAATTATGAACCAGATTCCACTTAAAAGATTTGGAACTGTTCAAGATGTAGCAAATCTTGTAAGATTCCTAGTTTCAGAGGAAAGTTCATATATAACAGGTCAAGTTATAAATATTGATGGCGGAATGCTAATGTAGGAGGAATTAATAGTGAAAAGAGTAGTTATTACAGGAATTGGCCTTATCACGCCAATTGGAAATACAGCCCAGGAGTCTTGGGAAGGAATAAAAAATAAAAAATGTGGCGTTAATGATATTACTTTGTTTGATTGTACAAATTTTAAAACAAAGCTAGACGCAGAAATAAAAAATTTTAAATTTGAAGATTATTTTGATAGTAAAACAATTAAAAGAACAGATAGAGAATCTTTAATTGCAATTTGTTGTGCAAGAGAAGCTATGGCAGATAGTAAAATAACTCCAGAAAACACTAATTTTGAAAGATTAGGTGTTTTTGTAAGTACAGGTATTGGTGGATTTACAACAGTTGAAGAACAGTGTGCTATAAACAGAGAAAAGGGCAATAAAAGGGTATCTCCACTATTTATTCCAATGGGAATAGTTAATATGCCAGCAGGTAACATAGCTATTGATGTTGGCGCTAAAGGTGAGTCTATATCTATTGTTACAGCGTGTGCATCTTCTACACATGCAATTGGAGAGGCATATAGAACAATTAAACTTGGATTAGAAGATGCAATAATCACAGGAGGGACAGAATCTGCAATTTGTGAAACTAGTTTGGCAGGTTTTGAAAATATGAAAGCATTATCAAGTGCAACAGATAAAAACAGAGCTTCTATTCCTTTTGATAAAGAAAGAAATGGATTTGTGATGGGAGAAGGAGCTGGAATTGTTATTTTAGAAGAATTAGAGCATGCTAAAAAAAGAAACGCACATATCTATGCAGAGGTTATAGGATATGGTGCAACTTCAGATGCATACCACATTACATCCCCAGACCCTGAAGGAGATGGTGCTAAAAGAGCTATGGAAAGAGCAATAGCAGATGCAAATATAAAACCAGAAGATATAGATTATATAAATGCACATGGAACATCAACTCATTTAAATGATTTAACAGAAACTATTGCTATAAAAAAAGCCTTTGGAAGTAGTGCAAAAAATGTCTTAGTAAGTTCTACAAAGGGAAATACGGGACACTTATTAGGTGCAGCAGGGGTAGCAGAGGCAATATTTTGTGCTAAAGCTATTGAGGATGGTATTATACCACCTACAATTAACTACAAAGAAAAAGATGAAGAATGTGACCTAAATCTTGTTGTAAATGACATTATGGAAAAAAATATAAATATTGCTATGTCTAATTCACTTGGGTTTGGTGGACATAATGCAAGTATTATTTTAAAGAAATATACTGAATAAAAATTATCTGATATGTTTATAGATAATAGAAAGATGAAATTAATGAGGTGTAAAAAATGGATTATGATAAAATAAAAAAATTAATTGATGATGTGGGAAATTCTATGTTAACATCTTTAGAAATTGATTTTCCAGATGGAACTAAAATTCGTTTAAAAAAGAATAATTCAGAAACTTCAAAAACAAGTTTTATGGAAGATTACAATGATAAAATGCAATTACATAACGAAAGTAATACAAACATCAATGGAAAAATCAGTGAAAACAATAGCGAAACTATTTCAAACAATGTTAATACAGCTATTATACCAAATGAAGCAATAAAAGAAGATAATTATAAATATATTAAATCTCCAATGGTTGGAACCTTTTATTCAAAACCTGCTCCTAATGAGAAGAGTTTTGTTGAAGTTGGAGAAACAGTAAAAAAAGGCGCAACTATATGCATAATAGAAGCAATGAAATTAATGAATGAAATTGAAGCTGAATTCGATGGTAAAGTTGTTGAAATTTTGAAAAACGATGGTGACCCTGTTGAATTTGGTGAAAAACTAATAAAGTTAAAATAAATTATGGTTTTAAGCAAGTTAAATGGAGATTATTAGTCGATCTAGGCTTTTGTAAGGGGTGTACAAGGTGACCTATGCTTCTACTCAATTATAATTCTTATATTGGACTACTCAGTAATAATGGGTGATCTATAACAAAAAAATAACAAATGGAGAAAGGATGTAGTACAAATGTTAAATAAAGAAGAAATAAAAAAAATAATTCCTCAAAGAGAACCATTCTTAATGATTGATGAGGTCGAAAGTTTTGTCCCTGGCGAGTATGCTATTTGCTACAAAAACGTAAGTGAAGATGAGTATTATTTTAAAGGACACTTTCCTGGAAATCCAGTCATGCCAGGAGTTTTAATTACTGAAAGCTTGGCACAAGCCGGAGCAATTGCCATACTTTCTTTAGAAGAAAACAAATCTAAAAATGCGTTATTCGCTGGAATTGATAAAATGAAGTTTAAAAGAATGGTTAAACCAGGTGATAAACTAAAACTTGAGGTTAAAATTATTAAACAAAAAGGACCGATAGGTGTGGGTGAAGCAGTAGCAAGTGTTAATGGTGAAATTACAGCCAAGGGAGAGCTTACTTTTGCATTAGTAGATAATAAATAACGGATTATTTCGTAACACAATAGGAAAGTAATCCCAAAATCCGTAGAGGGCTACTTAAATGCTCCAAAGAAAATCAAAGATTTACTTATTCTTGTGAAGCAAAAATAATCTAATGCATTGGTTACATAAATTAAAAATCCAAAATAGTAACTCAGAAAGGAATGAGGGTTTAAAATGAACAAATTATTAATAGCAAATCGTGGAGAAATAGCAGTAAGAATAATAAGGGCATGTAAAGAGATGAATATAAAAACAGTAGCAGTATACTCTACTGCGGACAAAGAATCCTTACATACTAAACTTGCGGATGAAGCAATATGTATAGGTGAAGCACCTTCCCAAAAAAGCTATTTAAATATTCAAAACATTATAGAAGCAGCAAATATAACTGGTAGTGACAGCATACATCCAGGATATGGTTTCTTATCAGAAAACTCAAAGTTTGCTCAAATATGTGAGGAATCAAACATAAAATTTATAGGACCAAAAGCAGAAGTAATTGACATGCTAGGTAATAAATCAAATGCAAAGGAATTAATGAAAAAGTTCGGAATTCCTGTAATACCAGGTTCTAATGGCTCTGTTGATACAATAGAAAGTGCTAAGGAAATATCTAAAAAAATTGGATACCCAATCATGCTAAAAGCATCAAGTGGAGGTGGAGGAAAAGGAATTCGTGTATGTTATAATGAAAGTGAATTAGAGAAAAACTATACCTTAGTTAAGCAAGAGGCTAAGATTTCTTTTAATGATGATGAAATATATATAGAAAAATTTATAGAAAATCCGAGACATATTGAAGTTCAGATTTTGGCTGACGAATTCGGAAATATAATACATTTAGGTGAGAGAGATTGTACTATACAAAGAAATCATCAAAAAGTTATAGAGGAAACTCCATCGCAAGTTATTGATGATAGACTTAGAAATAAAATTGGAGATACTGCTATAAAAGTGGCTAAGGTAGCAGGCTATACTAGTCTAGGCACAGTTGAATTTCTAGTTGATAAAAATAAAAATTTCTATTTTATGGAGATGAATACTAGAGTTCAAGTAGAACACCCAATTACTGAAATACGAACAAATATAGATTTAGTTAAAGAGCAAATTAGAGTAGCTGCTGGAGAAAAGCTTAAGATTAAACAAAAAGATGTAAAGTTCCAAAATTGGGTTATAGAATGTAGAGTAAATGCGGAAAATCCGTATAAGAATTTTAGACCTTGTCCAGGCAAAATTACTGGATTGAATTTACCGGGTGGAAATGGAGTAAGAATAGATACAGGTATTTATGAAGGATATACTATACCAAGTTACTATGATTCTATGATAGCAAAACTGATTGTATATGGAAATACTAGAAATGAAGCTATTGCTAAGGTAAAAAGGGCATTAGAGGAGTTTGTTGTAGAGGGAGTAGATACTAATATTGATTTTATTTTTGAAATTATTAAAAACCCTGATTTCATTAGAGGAAACTATGATACATCATTTTTGGATAAATAAAATGGGTGTTTAAATTGGGGACGGAGTTAAATTAGGGACGGAGAAGATTTCAAAAATTTAAAATCTTCTCCGTCCCTAATTTAAAAAAATTAAAAAGAAAGGAAAACTACGCATGATAATTGATAAAATAAAGAAAAGGCAAACAGTACAAAATAACAAAAAAACAACTATAGATATTCCTATAGGCAAATGGACCAAATGTGATGAGTGCAAAAATATAATTTACAAAGAAGACTTACGCAAAAACTTATGTATCTGTCCACATTGTGGTAGATATTTTACTCTACACATAAATAGAAGACTAAATCTAATAACAGATGAAGGAACATATAAAAGATTTGACTATGATATTGAAACAAAAAATCCATTAGAGCTAGAGGATTATCCAAAAAAAATCGAAGCCTTAAGACAGAAAACTAATATTTTAGAAGCAGTTTCTATAGGCACTGGAAAAATAAATGGGCAAGAAGTAGTTATTTGTGTAATGGATAGTGGATTTTTAATGGGAAGTATGGGAGTTGTTGTCGGAGAGAAAATTACATATGCTATCGAACAAGCAATTAAACTAAAGCTACCAGTAGTAGTATTTACTGCATCTGGTGGAGCAAGAATGCAAGAAGGAATTTTATCACTAATGCAAATGGCTAAAACTACAGAAGCTATTTCTAAATTAGATAAAGCAGGGCTATTATATATTACAGTTCTGACAGATCCAACATTTGGAGGTGTAACAGCATCATTTGCAAGCCTTGGTGATATAATACTTGCAGAGCCAAAAAGTAGAATAGGATTTGCTGGTAGAAAAGTAATTGAACAAACCATTGGAAAAGAATTACCAGATGATTTTCAAACGGCAGAGTTTCTGTTAGAACATGGTTTTATAGATAAGATAGTTGAGAGACAAAACTTGAAAGACACCATAGGAAACCTTATACAGTTTCATAAAAAAGTGCCAGATGGAAATAGCGAAAGGAATGAAAGTTAAAATGAAAGATAAATATACGGCCTGGTCTAAGGTAGAAATAGCAAGGAATCCTAAAAGACCAACTAGCCTAGATTATATAGAATATGTATTTGATGATTTTATGGAACTTCATGGAGATAGAATTTCAAAAGACGACAAAGCAATTTGTTGTGGTTTGGCTACTATTGATAATCAACCATTTACGGTAATAGCAGAGCAGAAGGGAAGGACGACAAAGGAAAATATAGAAAGAAATTTTGGAATGCCAAATCCTGAAAGTTATAGAAAAGCAATAAG
>AUXO016399540.1_pt1 | contig 11128 bp, 10 predicted proteins | sample 768731 | NCBI WGS metagenome assembly AUXO01 (sample SAMN02715735, study PRJNA202380) | gut metagenome | biome: sheep rumen | host: Ovis aries | place: New Zealand: Palmerston North
TATAAAAAATATGATGAAAAATTTTTATCAGCGAAAAAGAAAATTATTAAAATTGGCGTGAATTTTGATAATAAAACTAAAACTCTTAGTGACTGGAATTATGTGTAATTTCAATGCAAGAAATATTTTTTTGTGTTTTTTGCGTAAATGATAAAACTTGAGCATTATAATTAAGCTAGAACCAATATTATAAATTTATCATTGCACCCCATTCAGTATCGATTTCGGGCGGAGTAAATTTGATAATACCAGAATCAGGAGTAAAGGTCATTTCTCCAAAATATATTTCATTATTTAAATAATAAAAATCTACCCTCACATACAAAAACCCAGAGGCTAACTCTCTAGCAAGAGAAATCATTTCATTGAGTTTTTCAGGTTTTTCAAATGCAACATCATAAGGAATATCATCATTCATATGGATGTCTGTCAATTGCCAGTCTAGAGTATAAATTGAATCATGAACAATATGTGTATTTGTAACTCTGTCACCAATAAACTCAATGTATTTAGGTTCACCCATAAAAGAATGAAATTTGTAGTCATGGAGATTTCCATCCATTTCTTCAATAAATTGCTCTGCGATAATTTTTCGGTCAATAAATGTATAATGATTTTCGAACATTCCATTTACGTAGCCATAATCAATTTTAAGCCAATCATTTAATTGCTTTCTTATCTTTTTAATATTAATTTTTGACTTATCTTTGACAATGATATTCATTGCAGAGCCATGGTTACATTTTAAAACAAATTTCTGAGGAAGGGTATCAAAGTCAATATCCTCAGCTCTACTCCATACACCCAACTGAGAAATAATTTTTAAACGTTTTCCAAACTGTTTATTAATTATTTGAGGTGCCAGATACTTATCAGATAAATCAGCCTTAATTTTTGTTGAATCATAAAATTTAAGCCATTGTATTTTCTCTGAAAATGTTTTTGGATTTTCGATGTTCAATTCATGACCAATTGCATTCTTATAAAATAGAGCAAGTTCTTCTTTTTGTCTTTCAACAGGTAAATTTTTATAATATGACTGTTTTTTCAGCAGTGGCTTTATAGGAATTTCTTTTATGAATCCAGCTTTCTTCAAAATATTAAAAAAAGTATATGAAAATCCAAGTTTTCTAACAGATTGGATTATTTTTTTTATTGCATTCATTTAATTTATCTTAACAAAAAAAAATAATATTTGCAAATATTTAATATTTTTTTCATCACTGATATAATAAAATTAATGCAATATTTAATTCATCTGATTAAATAAATTTAAATATATACTAAAAAAGGTTGTACATGGAAAATACAGTTTCAAAAAAAAGAATTGCTTTTCTAGCTAATTCAATACTTACTTTTGGAGGGGAACAAAGAGTACTTGCAATTCTTGCAAACGGTTTATATCAATACTTTGATGTAACAATTTATACTGAAGATATGCCGGAAACAGCGAACAATCCTTACAATCTTTCAAATAATGTTAATGTTATTTTTTTTAAACCATTTAAAGTGTCTTTTATAATTAGAATAATTAGAGGTATTTTAAAACTACCTTTTATAAAATTATTACGAAATTTTGATTGGACATGGAAATTAACTCATTACAATAAGTTTATTCAAAAAAGACTCTACACATTACTTTCAAGTCAGCATTACGATACAATCATTGCATTATCAGATAGGCTTTCTCTATTACTAGGATTAACAAAAAAACTAGGCTTAAACTCAAAAATCATTGCATGGGAACACAATTCGTTTGAATGTTATTTTAGAACAAAAAATGATTGTTTATGGAAACAAGATAAACTTTTCATTAAAGCAGCAAAAAATTTCAATGAATGTATTCTTCTGAATGAAGATTACACATACAAATACAAAAAATATCTTAATATTGATTCGAAATTTATTTATAACCCACGAAGTTTTGTATCAGAAGAAAAAGCTCAACTTACAAATAAAATATTAATCACTTGTTGTCGACTTTCAGTTACGACAAAAGGTTTAGATATGTTGATTGATAGCTTTTATAAATTTGCAAAGAAAAATACAGACTGGATATTACATATCGTTGGGGAAGGTCCTGATAGAAAAAGAATAGAACAAATGATTTCAGAGAAAAATCTTCAGAGCAGAATAAAACTTCTTGGATATAGAGAGGATATAAAAGAACTTTTGTTAAATGCATCTATATTTGTGTTACCTTCACGCTGGGAAGGATTTCCTATGTCTTTGACAGAAGCTTACGAATGCGGGCTTCCAACCGTTTGTTTTGATATTCCAGCAACAATTCCTTTTAGAAATAACGGTTCAGCGCTTACAGCAAAATCTTTTGATACACAAGATTTTGCAGACAAAATGTTGCTTTTAGCAGAAAATTACAAATTGAGAATAGAAACTGGTAAAAAAGCAGCAGATTTTGCAAAAACACTTTCTGTTGAAAGTTTCATAAATAAATGGCAAACTATTTTGTAAAAAATGTCAGAAACATCCACAAAAGTCGTCCACAGTATAATCTGGACAAATAAACAATTTTCTAAGTAAACATTACGAAAAAAATTAATGATTGCATTAATAGAAAAAGATATTTATAATTTAATTAATTTAAAATGAAACAAGAAAAATCGCTCAAAAAAAATGCCATACTAAATATAATTCGAAATATAATGAGTATTATTTTTCCAATAATCACTTTTCCATATGCTAGTCGCATTTTATTACCAGATGGAATGGGAAAAATAAGTTTTGCAAACTCAATTATTTCATATTTTTCTATGCTTGCGGGATTAGGAATTGGAACATATGGTTGTCGAGAAGTTGCAAAACTTAGAGATAAACAAAATGAATTAAATCAGTTTTGTTCCGAAACATTGTTAATAAACCTTATCTCTGCTGCAATTGCATATATTTTACTTTTCATTGCAGTTATTGCTATTCCACCCCTTCACAATTACCGACTTCTAATCATTATTGCAAGTTTGAACATATTTCTTTCTACAATAGGAATTGGATGGGTTTACGGAGGTTTAGAAGAATACGAATACATAACCATTCGAACTATAATATTCCAGATTATAAGTATTATATTAATCTTTACTCTTGTAAGAACAAAAGATGATATATTCATTTATGTATTTATTTCTGTTGTAAGTACTGCAGGCTCAAATATTTTAAATATAATTCATTCAAGAAAATTCTTACAACTAAAACTTTTTAGTAAAAAACTAGAATTAAAAAAACATATCCCACCTATTTTTCGATTATTCAGCATTACAATTTTTATAAGTGTATATAACATTTTAGACACTACAATGCTTGGGTTTCTATCAAACGATACTCAGGTAGGTTTTTATTCAGCTGCAACTAAAATTAACAGAATGGTTCTTACATTAATTACTGCAATTAGTACAGTAATGTTTCCTCGTTTAGCCTACTATGCAAATAATTCAAGACAGGAAGATTTTCAAAAATTGATAGAAAAAAATTTTTCAATTATTATTTGTTTATCACTTCCGATAGTAATTGGATTAAATATATTAAGTACACCTATAGTACTTTTATTTAGTGGAGAAAACTATTATCCAGCCATTCCAGTTATGAAGTTAATGAATCCTATTATATTAATTCTATCCATAAGTAATTTTATTGGTTCCCAAATTTTTATACCCTTAAATAAAGAAAATCTAACAATAAGAGCAGCTTCTATTGCTGCTTTTGTAAATTTTACTTTAAATTTTTTATTAATTCCAAAATACAATGCTTATGGAGCGGCAATAGCCACAGTAACTGCAGAAGTTTGTGTATGTGTTCTTCAAATATTTGCTGCAAGAAATTATATTGATATAAAGAAAATGCTAAAAGATTTATTAAAATATTCCATTGCAACAACAATTATGGGATTTTTTGTATTTATTATTACAAACCTCATAAATAATAAATTTGCAAATGTATTATTATGCAGCTTTACAGGCGCTGTTATTTATGCTTTAATTCTGCTTATTTTAAAAGATGAATTAATAAAAAATATTGTTATGGGAACCTTAAGGAGATTCAAAAAATGAATATAAATATAAAAAAATTCTTAAAAAGAGGTTTTGTTTTTAAGCTATATAAAAAAATTGTACCTATATGCCTTTCTGAGATTAAAGATTTTAAGGTTCTTTATAAGAATTCCTTAAAGATTGTAAAAAATTATCCATCAAATTCTACTCAAAGTAAAAATTCTGGCAAGAAAATAATAGTATCTTTAACCACATACCCAAAACGAATAAAGTCAGCGGGTATAGCTATTGCATCCATAATGAATCAAACGTATAAAGCAGATAAAATTGTTTTAACATTAAATGAAGCTCAATTTCCAAAGCATAAATTCCCCAAAATAATTAGAGCAGAAATAAAAGCTGGTCTTGAAATTATTTGGATAAAGGATGATTTAAAACCTCATAATAAATATTTTTACGCAATGCAAAACTATCCTAATGATATTATAATTACAATTGATGATGACGAAGTTTATCAGCAAAATTTGATAGATACTTTAGTTAGCTCATACAAAAAATTCCCTGAATCCATTTCTTGTATGATAGCCAAGAAAATTACAATTAATAATGATAAAATCCTGCCATATAAGACCTGGACAATTAATACCCCAGAAAACATTCCTTCAACACAATTAATTGCACTTGGTATTGGAGGTGTTTTATATCCTCCAAATTTAATTAACAAAGAACTATTCAATGCAAGTGCAATTAAAAAACTAGGCTTAAAAGCTGATGATTTATGGTTAAAAATAATGCAAATTATTTCGACCCCACCTGTAAAAGTTGTAAAAGCGGGAAAATTTCAGACTGGGGGGCAAGTACCTACATCGCAACTTACATGCCTTATGGATGAAAATGTTTGTGCAGGTAAAAATGATGTACAACTACATAATATCATAAATTATTATAATACATTTTTCTCTTCCTCCTCACATTCTATTATCGAAATAATTCAAGACAAAAATTTGGAGTAATTTATAATATGAAAGATATATCATTTGTATTTAAACTAGCAGAAAGAATTTCATCAAAACTTTCAGAAAAAAAAATTGCTTAGCCTTTTGCAGTTCTAATGAACAAAAGATATCTCAATGCAATTCAAAATTTCCTTAAAAAAAAATTATAAGTATTTATTAAACATTCCTCCTTCTTCTGAAAAATCTTCGAAGCAATATGAAAAAATATTATGGGTTTGCTTGTTTCAAGGTTACGAAAAAGCCCACTTTTAGTAAAAAAGTGCATTGATAATATGAAAAAACAGGCTGGCTCACATAATGTTATCGTTCTTGATGAAAATAATATGCTTGATTACGCTTCAATTCCTGATTATATTGTAAAAAAATATAAAGATGGAATAATTACTAAGCAAAATTTTTCAGATATTCTTAGATTTGCTTTACTGAGCCAGCACGATGGCGCTTGGATTGATTCCACAATATGGCTGACAAAAGCTCTTGCAGAAGAATTATTCAATATGGATGTATATTCCATAAAAAACAGTAAGGGAAATAAATATAATATAGCTAACAGACGCTGGACTGCTTATTTTTGGATTTGTAAGCAAAACAGTTATTTTGCAGAAAAAGTTTTTCAATTCTTCTGTTAATATTGGAAAGACAATTCAACTCTCATAGATTATTTTTTAATAGACCATATAATTGCATTTTTATATGACAATGATAAAAAAATTAAAAATATGCTGGATGAAATTCCTGAAAACAATATTCACGTTACAGATTTGCAAAAAGAACTTTTACAACCTTACGATGAAGAAAAATTGAATAAACTCAAAGAAAACACGAGCATTTTTAAGCTTTCCTGGAAAGAAGACTATTCGGCACTTCCTGAAAATGCTACATATTATATGCTTTTTAAGGAATAATTACTTCTGGAGAAACAATTTTAATTTCTTTTGAAAAACGCTTTTTATTTCTTGCGGCTTTAAATTTTTCTTTAGCAATCTGATATGGTGCAAAAATCAGATTAATAAGTTTTTCTTTACGAGATTTAGTTTTCTTCATAAGGCCGCAATAGTCATCAAAATTTAAGCCGCGACGTTTGCAAGTTTCAAAAATTACATACAAATGCCAGGCTTCTGCCTTATAGTTATTATCAAAAAGAGAAATACTTGCTGAACTATGGCGATAATAATAAAGAGGCTTGTCAATAAAAGCAACCTTTCCCTGCTCTTCAAGTTTATAATACAAATCTTGATCGACTGCCTTTTTCAAGAATGGATCCTGACCAGGAGACTTTTCATAAGCTGATTTCTTAAAAGTAACAAAATGATTTATGAAAAACGGGTTATCTAATTGTGACTTAAAATGTTTTGCAGCCTCTGTGATTGGAGGTTCAACATCATATACTCTTAAATTTTGATCACAATAAATTCTTCTTGAGCCGATTATACTAACTTCTGGATGTTCCATATGAACATTCATCATAAGTTCTATTGCATCAGGTGTAATAACATCATCAGAATCTAAAAATCCACAAACAGAGCCAGAAGCCAGATCTATACATCGTTTTTTTGTATAACCACAGCCACTATTTTTTTCATTTATAAATAACTTAAAACGGGAGTCTGATTTTGCAAATTCCTTAAAAACATCAATAGAGTTGTCTGTTGAGCAGTCATCAACAAATATTACTTCAAGATTTGAATAAGACTGCTTCAAAACACTTTCAAGACACTCTTTGATAAAAGGTTCACGGTTATGATTAGCAATTAAAACAGAAAACAATTCACTCATAAAAAAAATATAACAAATAGAAAGCAAATATACAACTTATTAAAATTAATAACCGGCTATACTAGAGTAAATTATTTAATCCTTCTATCAATAATTCCCTATGAGCTTCACAAGATAAATAATTTTTTGTAGCAAGAAGCTTTGCAAGAGTTTTCTTGAATAATTTTTTTCGTACTTGAAAAGGAAGCTTTAAATATAAACGGATTATTAATGTATCAAGTTTACTACCTATATGCATATTCAAAAGATAACCTTTCAGATAATCAGAAGCCTTTTTCTTATATTCATTTTTAAGGAAAGATGTATCTTTTAATTTTGCAGAACGTTCATTAAAAGACATTAGAATTTCATTTTTTTCATTATCTGCAGCAAGTCTTGTTAAATATTTATTTTTACAAATTGGGATATACTCACAACTTATTGACTTGTTCTTTGTAAAAGTCAGACTTACAAGAAGACTTGTGTTTTCATACTCAGATTCTTCTGTATCAAATAAGAAATTTCCCTGTCCATAAATAAGAATAGCACCATTATATTCCTCTGAAGAACCTATACAATGTGTATGTTGTGCAATAACGACATCAGCCCCAGTATCTGCAAATTTTCTGAAAACACGCTGTAATTGAGGTGAAGGATATCGAAAGTATTCTTTTCCTCCATGATAAAGAACAATCACAAAATCACAATCTTGTTTTAGAGCTTTTACATCATCAAAAGCATAAAGTGGGTCATAAGGATTCGCCCCCCACCCGCCCTCATCGATGACGGAAAATTCATGTTCACAACAATTGTATATTCCTACTTTTACCCTATTTTTTTCAAATATAAAAGGAGTTCGCCGTTCAAATTCAGTTCTTCCGATTCCAATGAAGGGAATTGACTTCATTTTCAAGGCTGCAATTGTATTTTCCACACCAATTTGCCCTTCATCAAGAATATGGTTGTTTGAAAGCACCAGCAAATCAGGCATAAGTGCTTTTATACCATTTATTGTTTTTACTTCAGCTGAAAGAACAGGACCTGATTTGTGAATTGGATCTCTTACATCTGTCAAGGCTCCTTCAAGATTATATATTCGAAAATCAAAAGAAAACAATTTTGATGCAAGTTCTTTTCCAACCAGCTTTTCCGCAATACCATCGGTAAACAAAAAGACATTTTCCTCATTAGGAAGAATATCAGCTCCTATAAGAAATTTTATTGCCTCTGACATAAATCAGACTCCTGGAAATGTATAATAACTAAAAAATAGTCGCAAGCCGAAACTGTGCTATACTCATGATACAATGCTAAAATAATTAATGCTTTTCAGCAAATTCCTTAAGTGCATTATATGCTTTCTCTAAACTTTTTGAATGTTTTTTTGCTTCTGCTAAGTTCCATTTCTCAGTAACAAAAGGTGTAAGTAAACTATTATACAGAGGTCCCTGCCGAGCAAAAGCATCTTTAGGAGGGAACTCCTCCCTAATTTCTCTGGATTTTGATCTTTTTGCTATCTGCATTAGTTGATTTTTTGGATCATCTATTTTTTCTGGTTCCAAGGGAATAATATCCGCAGAAACATTTAAGGCGTTTGCTATACCTTGTCTATCCGCAAGAATCCAAGCATCAATTTCTTTAACAGCGACCCTGAATATCAAATCAGCCTCTTTTTCTGAGTTGCTAAACCAATCATTTATAAGAGAAACAGCGCATTTCTTTTTATCCAAGTCTGTAATAATAAGGAAAGGCATATTTTTAGCCGCCTTGTTATATTTTAGGATATTACGTTTTATTTTTCCAAACCCATATGCATTTATTTCTTGTGAAATTGCAATTCTGTTATTAAATTCATTCACAAGGCGTTTAATAACAGCGGCTGTTAATACATCTTCATAAACGCAAGTCAGATACTTCAATCGAATAAGTCTCCCTGAATTGGAGTTATCGATTTTCTTGTATCTGGGAATACACTTTCTGCAGGAGAAAAGCCAGATTTAAGCAGATTTACAACATCATTCTTCGAAGAGGCAAGTTCTGCTTCAGTTCCATCGGAAGAAGGAGTTAACATCAATATTTCACTTAAAGAAATTGAATCATCGGAAAGCAAATCAGGACTGTGAGTTGTTAACAGTATTTGTTTTTTCTTTGCTCTCTGTGCTGAATATAAAATGCTGGCAAGATTTTCAACAATCGCAGTATGAAGTGACAACTCAGGTTCTTCCAGAAGAAGCATACCGGGATTTTCAAAAAGAGACCATAAAAGCCCTATCAGTCTGAGTGTTCCATCCGAAAGCTGTGTTTCATTTTGTTTCGCACCATGAGCCCGCCAATGTTTGTATAAAACTTCCAAGTGTGGAATACCAGCATCTTCCGTGTAATGAAGAGATTCTAATTGAGGAACAGCATCTTTTACGGCCTCTTGAATTTTGTTCAACCAACGAGAACGATTTTTTTCGGGAGTCTTAGCGATTTTTCTTAAAAATCCTTTACCAAAAGGATCTTCCGGCAAATCAGAACCCAAAAAAGCTTCCGGGTATTTTAAGAGTTGCGGAACAAGATGCAAATAGCCTATAGAAGAAAAGAAACGGCTGATTTCTCTAAATTCTTTGTTTGTTGTTATCTGTTCAAGATGAGTCTGAGTCAGAAGCTCTGGGTCTGCTTTATCCGCTCCTGTAGGACGGCATAACAACTCTGTTTCATTCTTTTTAATTAACTCTTTTTTTACATAAATTTCATGATTCCCATGCCCGTTTTGTGCAAAAACAAGGGAATAAAACCATTTCACACCGGAATCATTAAATGTAACACTGATTTCAATATCACTCTGATTACGAGCAGACAGGCTTCTAATTTTTGATATGCCACCACGCTGTGCAACAGCATATTGTAAACCGCCGCCCTGTTTTGAAATGTCTCTCATAAAACGAAGTGCATCTAAAAAATTAGACTTTCCAGAAGCATTTGGACCAATAATAAAAAGGCGTTGACTAACATCTATGTCTACTAAATGAAAATTCTTCCAATTTTTCAAAGTTATATGAGAGATAAACATAATGATACATTGTATGATTTTTTAGAAAACTTTGTCAATTTATTGCATTAGTTTCGTTCTCATACAACAAGAAGTAATACCGCGACACGGGAGAGACAAACTCATGACAGAAAGTATCACATTTATGATATTAAATAATACCCTTCAAAAAAATATGCAAAATCAGTTATTTAACATTTTTTTTTTTTAGGTTATAATAAAAAAATGAATATCACCGTAGCAGGAACAGGCTATGTCGGCCTGTCAATTTCAATTCTTCTGGCTCAGCATAACAATGTAATCGCATGCGACATCATGCAGAACAAGGTTGACTTAATCAACTCTAAAAAATCTCCAATCGTTGATAAAGAAATTTCTGAATATCTGGAAACAAAACCGCTTAAACTTAGTGCAACCTGCGATGCAGAACTTGCTTATAAAAATCCGGATTTTGTTGTTATCGCCACTCCAACAAATTATGATTCTGAGAAAAACTTTTTTGATACTTCTTCCATAGAGGCAGTTCTGTCGATAGTCGAGAAAAACTGTCCTGACACAACGGTCGTCATAAAATCTACGATTCCAGTCGGCTACACCGAATCAATCTGCAAGAAGTTCAAAATCAAGAATATTCTTTTCAGCCCGGAATTTTTACGCGAAGGCCATGCCCTTTATGATAACCTCTACCCTAGCCGAATTGTTGTAAGCTATCCTAAAGACCGTCCGGAGCTTTCCGCAAAAGCCTGTGAGTTTGCAGAGCTTTTGCATCAGGGCGCAATCAAAAAGGAAGTCGAGATTCTTACACCAAACTGCACTGAGGCTGAGGCAATCAAACTTTTTGCAAACACCTATCTGGCCCTTCGCGTTGCCTACTTCAACGAGCTTGACACCTATGCAGAAGTCAGAGGCTTAAACACAAAGCAGATTATCCAGGGAATCAGCCTTGACCCCCGCATCGGAGACTTCTACAACAACCCTTCCTTCGGATATGGCGGCTACTGTCTTCCAAAGGACACCAAGCAGCTGCTTGCAAACTTTAACTCTGTTCCACAAAACTTAATTCAGGCCATTGTCGATTCAAACCGAACGCGAAAAGAATTCATTGCTCATCAGATTCTTTCATCAAAACCAAACACTGTTGGAATCTACCGCCTCACTATGAAGGCAAACAGTGACAATTTCCGTCAGAGCTCTATTCAGGATATTATGAAAATTCTTCGCGGAGAAGGCGTTGATGTTGTGATTTACGAGCCTACTCTTACATCTAATGATTTTGAGCATTTCAAGGTAGAACACGATTTGTCCGTTTTCAAGAAAAACTGCGA
>AUXO010231328.1_pt1 | contig 11127 bp, 19 predicted proteins | sample 768731 | NCBI WGS metagenome assembly AUXO01 (sample SAMN02715735, study PRJNA202380) | gut metagenome | biome: sheep rumen | host: Ovis aries | place: New Zealand: Palmerston North
TTGAATCAAATGTTCAGCTTCAATGTTTAATTGTTGCTTGGCTTGAACACATCAGTAGATTGAAGTATGCTGAATGGTCCCCATTGCTCAGGATCATCAATGTTTATTGCTGACAAGACTTTGCCTGCACCTGATCCATCAGAGTTCAATACACTTAGCGGTTGATTGATGCATGGCAACCAGCGATGCTCAAAGTCATAGCATAATGGTGTGTTTGTGCAGCATGACAAATATTTCTTAGCATTTATGTACTAGTAGTAGACATAGCCATTTTCAGTATATCCTGAAGAAGACAGATCTCCTATGCTTTTCAAGAAGTTCCCTATGCCTGTAGAAGTAGCACTAGCTGGATGATACCGCTTTAGATCATTGTCTCCACTTAGGTTTCCAACTGCCAAAGTGACTAGATTTGGATTGACAATGTCAAAGTTGTCATTTTGGATTTCAGCTTGTGTTGCTTGGCGGTACTTGACACCATCAACAATAATTGTTCCATTTGGATCTTCCTTTAGTCCCATAGGATGAGAGTTTATGACACCAGTATTGGTGAATATGTGCTAGACTATTCCTCCACTAGTGTTCATTGCATATCTTAAAGCTCCAGTGAATATCTAAGTCTTTTGAGGAAATTCTCCAAACTAGTATATTGTTGCTGCTCCAGTTGTAGACTAAGACGCTTGATAGCAGCTTATTATGTTTACACCATATCCAATGTATGTTCTTCCAAGGTCAGTTATCATACACTAGTCGCATAAGCTAAACCCAACATCATAAAGGTAGTAGTTTCCACCAAGCAGTGTATTGTCATGTCCTGTGAAATAGCATTGGCGGATATCAACTTTTGGTCCACCATACTGCTCATTGGCTATTGTATATGTGCCATATTTTTTGCCATTAGTCAACTGCCATTCATTGTTGAAGTCTTCTATAGTTAGCTTTCCATCAAACACAATAAACCTAAAGAAAGCAGGTGATGCAACACGAATGATTGTCTAGAACCACTTGTTGTTCAATGTTGTTTCTGGCTTGTTGAGGTCAACTGTGATCTTTCTTAAATGATATCTAGCTGATTTCCATCCGTTAGGTATCATAAAGTTGTCATCTAGCACACCATCATCTAAAGATCCACCACAAATATGAATTGACTTTGTGCCATTTATGTCTGGATGCTCAACAATAAGCGATTGAAAGACTTGGTTTGGCTTATTAAGAGCACAGTCACTTAATAGCCATATCCATAGCATTCCACCTTCAAGGAACTTTATCCTCTTTGCCAATGTCAATGCATCATATATAGATGAAACAGCTTTTTGCTTTCTAGTGTCGTTTTTGTCATAGATTCCTTTTCTTCCAGAATCATCTATTGTCTTTATCACTGCATCATCAAGAGTCAATGGGCTGTCTTTGTGGACAAAGACAACTAAGTCATGCTTGTTCAACAGCCCTCTTAAAGACTCAATTGCGGTTGCTGCATCTTGAATGTCTCCGCTTGGGTCATTGAATGCCGTCAATGGAAGGTATTCACTGGACAAATATGTCTTGACTGCCCATGTTGTTGGGACAACTGACAATGACTCAGTTGCACTGCTAATGTCATTTGACAAGTTTGTAGATCCTTTTACTATGCCATCATTGATGATGATCCCATGGTTATTTGCAAATGTCTTTATGCCAGTGATTGTCTAGTTGCCATCTAGTGTCACAAAGTTGTCAGTTGGTGAAATCTTAGCTAATTCAGAGACGCTAAGGCAAAATGACTAATAAGCTCTTGGCGAAGCTGGATCTGCATATGACACTTCAATCAAGCAGTCATTTAGCTTGCTAGTCATAGGTCGATCAGTGTATGTTGATGCTAAGTTCTAGAGGTCTGAGATTCGTCTTAGTGCCATAGTAGTTTCCTTTGTTTTCTTGATGCTATTTACTTTAAACTGAAAGTTAACAACATCTACTGCCATTGATATAATTAGCATTGCTAACTAACTTAAAGGAGAAAGACATGGATGCAAAAGCTATATTGAAAGTGCTTTGTAGTCGTGCTTCTAAGATCGCAAAGAGAAATGGATTTGACATAGATGTTGCTAGTGATCTGCAGTTAAAAGTTCACTATGATTTGCCAGAGTCAAAAGACCCTAGACATGCACTTATATTTTGGTGGCTTGTGTCTAAAAATAATTTGCAGCCATATGAAGTAGACCTTGGCATAAAATATCCACTTGATAAGTTCTTTGATGGTGATGTTTTTCAAGAAAACATCTTTCATGACAGCATTCCAGATGCTACGTATGAGACTATACTAAAGTCATTGACAACTGATGGTGTAGCAATCAGCTTCAAAAGGCTAGCATATGCCAAAGCTAAGCTAGAGTATGACAATGTATTGCTAGACTTGCATTGCCGTATTGAAAAACTGAAAGCCAATGATGAGAACTGGAGAACAAACAACAAGGCTTTAGTATCTGACATAAAAAGAGAGCTACGTGAGATAAAAGATAAGATGAGCCTCAGCAATCCAGATGTGTGGTTCACATTCCAGTTTGCTCCTAAAGGCGTCAATAGTCTAGAAGAAGCTAAGATCTGGTGTGATGTGAATTGTTAACATAGTATGTTGTCTTTGATATAATTCTGCTTGTCAACTGAACAACTAACTATAAGGAGTAAGGAGAAAGACATGGCTGAAAGACTTCCAAACAACTGTGCAGAGCTTGTAGACAAGTTTGCAATTGCACTGCTAAATGATGCAAAGGCTAAGCTTGGCTTTGAAATTAAATGCACTTGTAGTGGCAAGAACAAGTTTATGCTATGCTTTAAGAAGACTAATGGCAAGAGGTATTGGTTTTCTGCAGTCAATGAGCGGCTTATGCAGGTGAATTTAGACAATATTTTCAGGAAAGCTTGGCCAACATTGATGCTGAGGCCAACTAATTTCATCTCAATAGAGCAGCTCAGCAATGACTACAAGATCAACAAAGAAGACATCTGCCATGCCATATTCAGGAAACTCAGAAAGTCTTGCAACTATAGCTGCAGCAATGAGCCAACATTCCACTCAACCTGCGCTGAGTATGTGTTTGCTGATGACTATGATGAAACTGTCTACAAGTCTCCAGTCTTCAGAAGCTTGACTGAGATCTTAGTTTGGCTAGACTTGAATGGAAATGCCTAGTTGGAGAGCATAGAATGCGACTTTGGCATGAAGACCTAATACCATACCTTGACAACAAGAGGCTGCTGTCACAGCATCGTGAATGCTGTGCACTTCGTGGAAAAGGCTGGGGAAGAAAGCACAGTGTAGTTGACTATGTCTTCAAATATGACTTAGCACATCTATATGCATACCATCTCTTAGTCATGCATGAGATGATCTGTAGGAACTACCATGTTAATGGCAATTGGTATGGAAGGCTCTACCGTGGAAGCAAGCTGCCAAAATCCACTTTGCTTGAATGTGGGACATATGTCCAGCGGTTTGGTGGAGACCATGTGTATGCAGAGCATGATGACAAGTACTTGAAAGAGTGCTTGCTAAGGCTAAAAGAGAAAGGTGCCTGCCTTGTCAATGGAAAGAGCCTTGAGCAATGGCTAGTTGAGCTTGACTTAGGGAAAGACGGTGTTTAACTTTTTATAGAAGATGATACAATATTATCATAAAGGAGAAAAGTAGATGGTAGTTCGAATTCTAGTTTGCATTGGACTGTTTGTCCTTGGAGCCGGGTTTGTGTTCTTTGCTGGAAATGTGCTTTGGCTAGGGACAAAGGAGTTCTTCAGAGTCTATGGGCCAAAGAGCAAGAATGCTAAGCAGAAGAAAGACTAAGCTATGTTTACTGCATACATAATTGGCACTATATTGTGCATAGTTGGTGTCAGCGTCTGGGTCGCAGTCGAAGACTACAAATACCATATAAATGACAAGCAGCCATTAGACTTCTTCAGGTTCTTCGACAATGCCATGGCAGGGATATGCCTTGCGTTTTTATGGCCAGTTATAGTGTTTCTTGGCATATTAGCAATAGCACTATTAGCAATAGTTAGCATTTTCATGGCAGTCATGTTGCTATTCTATGTTGTAGTCTGTTGGACACTTGAGCATTTTCAGCAAAAAACAAACAAAAAAGGAGAAGACAAAAATGACTGAGTCAACTATGTATTGGATAACACGTCTAAATGGACTACATTCATTCTTCGATGGAATTCAAATGTTAAGTATAGGTGTATTGTTTGCAGCTGCTATTATGTTTGTCATTACATATAGTGTGATGGCAATCAACAAAAACTATGGACCAGATGACAGTGACTATGCCATAGCAAAGTCAATCAATGGCATTGCATCAATAGTCCTTATTCCAGCGCTATGCATTGCTATTAGCTGTTCTGTTGTCCAAGTCTTTGTCCCTACCACAAAAGAGATGATCGCAATCAAGGTCATTCCTGCTGTGGCTGCAAGTGAGCAAGCAGCAAAGTTGAAGGACATAAGCAATGATGCGCTTGACATAGCTTCGACGTGGCTGAAAGACCAAGCCGAGAAGATCAAGAACCCCTAACAACAAACAAAAGGAGAGACAAATGAGGAGACTACCAGGCTCTCATGAGCCAAACAACAAAAACAGGTCAAGCAAGCACCTTGGATGGCTGACAAAGACCAAGCCAATTGTCCGCTGCATGAGGAATGGAGAGCTAGAAGAGACTCCTGGCCCAGCAGCTAAGAAGGAGATTGAGCGTCGCAAGAAGCGGCGTGAAAAGAAGAACAGCAAAGCTATTGCTTAATCAATGAAAAGGAGACTATATATGAAGCCAACAATTGTAATTCCAATATTCATTGTTCTCATTCTTGGCGCGTTATGCTTCACTCAGACACTGCATGTGAATGATGTGCAGAATATCCAAGTGATCCAGTCAATTGGTGGGGACATTACTGTACGACGTGATGGTGGCTGGTACTCAATGGTATGTCCTCGTGTTTGGACATATCCTAAGGCAAGTGTTGAGATCTGCAATGAGAAGGACAAAGATGCTATCAGGATGCAGTTCAGCAATAAGACTACAGCTTCTCTTGCATGCCAGATTGGATATCGCATTGACTCAACTAATGATGAAGAAGTGATAAAGCTTCATCAGCTTGTTGAAGGCAGTGATGACAAGATATGGCGGATTGTGCAGACATCTCTTCAGACTGCAGCACAGAGGATTGCATCTCAGTATACGCCATCTGAGTCTGTTGAGAAGTTTGATGAGTTCTCATCTAAAATTAGCAAGGCTATTATTCATGATCCAGATCTTCTTGCAAAAGGCATTGATGTCGTAAGCTTTACTTGCGCTGGACTTCCTGAATATGATCCTGAAACTAAGGCGCAGTTCGCTAAGCAAAAGGAGGCTGACTTAGCTAAGCGGTTGGCTGCCGCAGAAAAGGAAAAGCTTGAAGCTGAAATCCTTAAAACAGAAGCTAACTATAAGCGTGAGCTTGCTGAATTTCGTGGAAAGGCTGAGGCTGAGACTGCTAAGATGACTACTGAAGCTGAACGTACGAAGAAGCTTGCAGAGATTGCAGCACAGCAGAAAGTTGAAGTTGAAAAGCTTGAGAAAGAGCAGATGCTTGTCAAAGCTTCAAAGGAGCTTGAAGTCGCAGAAATTACAAAGCAGACTGAGGCTAAGCAGCTTGAAATCATCAAGATCAGGGCAGATCAGAAGGTAGTAGATGCTCAGGCTAAGCAGAAAGAGATTGATCTTAGTGGTGCTATTACTGAGCAGGAGCGAGTAAAGCTTGAATTTGACATGAAGACAAAGATTGGTGTTGCTGCTGAAATGGCAAAGACATATGCGCATTGGAATCCACAAGTCATTCAGGTGTCTGGCGGAAATGGACAAATTTCATCTACGACGAGTTCGCTCGACAACTTCCTTAATATGAATGCAGCAAAAGCAGCTATTGAAATGACTTCACAGCCAAAGTAAATATTATTGAATGGCGAGAGAAATAGTTTAGCTCTTTCTTAACTCTGGCGGGTTTTAACTCGCCATTTTTATTTATTCAGAGTAAATAAAATATGTTTCCGCCAGAAACAGAAAGAGAGAAATAATGAACTATTAGAAGATCTACGATGATCTAATCGAAAAACGCCGTAAAAATCCACTTATAAAAATACGTGTTAATTCCAAATAGAAGCTATATGATGGAATATATACAGAAACACATCATATAATTCCAAAGTCTATAAATGGAACAAATGATAAAGAAAATCTCATTGAATTAACATCAAGAGAACATTTTATTGCACATAAGCTTTTATTCAAAATATATATTGGAACTCCATATGAGACTTCAATGGCATATGCATTTTGGGAAATGTGCTATTGCAATAAAGACAAAGCGTATAAAATAAACAAAACATCAAAGTAGTTTGCACGAGAAGTTAAATAGGCTCGTAACGTAATATCAAAATCACAAAAGAATAGAATTAGAATAAATGACGGTAAGCATACAAAATATGTAAAGCCAGATGAACTTTAGCAATATTTAGACAATGGATATGTTTTTGGAACACTGCAAGTTCCTTGGAACAAAGGAAGGCATGATCTTCCATCATCATGGATATCTGGAAAACACCATACTGCAGAGACAAAGGCGAAAATTAGTGCTAAATGTAAAGGATTGAAACTTCCACCGTCGGCGGTTGAAAAACTTAGAAAACGCATGATTGGTAATCAATATTGTAAAGGTAAAAAACAATCTAAAGAAACTATAGAAAATAGAGTTAGAAAAAATGCTAATAGAATTAGAATCAATAATGGATCAAAAATGAAATATGTCCATTAGTCAGATGTATAGAAATTTCTTAATAATGGATGGACATTAGGTATGCTTCCTTTATCTAATGAAACCAAATAGAAATTGTCAAATTCACTTAAAGGCCGTATTCCTGCAAATAAAGGTAAAAAGATGTCAGATGAAACACGACTAAAAATGAGTTTAGCAAAAAGAGGAAAACCACCTAATAATAAAGGTAAACACTATAAACTTCAACATTCAAAAGAATAATCATTCTTTTTAGTGAAATGCTTGGTAAAAGCTAAGCATTTTGTTTGTCAATACCAAGAGACAACAGTTAACAATACCTGAAGTTTTTGATATAATTCGACTCATCAACAACTACCAGCAAAGGAGAAGACTATGAAGATTGAGGCTAATGTAGCTCTAAGTGATTCTAAGTCTGAAGACTATGGCCAGACTTACGTCAAAGTCTCTGTTGACACTGACTATGTTGAAGGGAACCATGAGTCAATCATTGATTGGGTCCGCAATGAGCTTAAGGAGATGTTTGGTGGAGCTTTTTGTGAAGATGACTTTGAAGTCACTAACATTGATGACATCATTGAAGACATTGCTTTTGACGAATTTGAAGACAAGACTACATCTTATTGATGCAAAAGGAGACCACAATGCATAAGTACTGGAAGATATGCGCATGCGCTAAGCACAAAGATGGAGAGCTTCTAGACAGGAAGTCTCCGTTTGAAGACTACTACATTGAGGCAGAGACCGAGTCTGAAGCGATAGCTAAGTTCAATGATGAATTTGCATGCTTAGATGTTGTAGCTCGTGGAAAGCCTGTTGCTTGTGAAGCTACCGATGAGGAGTATGGCAATGACTAAGAAAAAGCAGACTGACTTAGCAAATAAGTTCTTGAGCAAGCATAAGCTTTGGTATTGGAAAGACCCTGAAAAGGCTAGACGCCTGCAGCGAGAGAAGTACAAGCGCTATCCAGACAAGATAAAGGCCATGAACAAAGCATGGCAAGAGAAGAACAAAGAGCACTTTTTGACACTTGTCCGATTTGGAGTTGCTATCCGCTTAGCACGAAAGAAAGGTGACTTGAAGAAAGCTAGTCTGCTATGCGTAGCTAGGGAAGAGTACAAGAAGTCTAGAAAGAAGAAGGAGAACAGCAATGACTAAGCTCAAGAGGACATCTAATGGACAAGTCTTGGACTGCTTTGTGTATCCGTGGTATGACCGCATGACGAATAGAACTCAGCTTATGGCTGCATATTGGGACAAAGACACTGAGAAATGGACAAGCCAATTCCTCACATGCTTTGTCCCTGCTGTCCAAGGCATCGACTACTGAAGAAATATGTCTAACAGCTTGAAGCACACATTTGTCACAAGTGACCACCACTTTGGGTCGTGGCGACTCTTTGACTTCTTGAAGGTCTTCAACAAGGAGCAAGAAGAAGAGCTCATTGCAAAGTGGAACAGCGTTGTTGGCAAAGATGACATTGTCTACTACAATGGAGACTTCTGTGACTGCAACTTCTTAGAGATGTGTAAGTACTTCAAGCGGCTGAATGGACACATCATCCTTGTCCGTGGAAACCATGACCAATTTAGTGATGGAATCTACAAGGCAGTCTTTGACGATGTTGTTGACTATGTTGTCCTTAATGACTTAGGCATAGTGATCAACCATTGCCCAAAAGATGTTGATGGAGCTAAAGAAGTCTATGGCCATGTCCATCGAGAAGGAATTGATGCATTGAAGAAGCATAAAGGCTTCTGCTCATGCGTGCAGTTCAATGATGGATACCCGGTTTCGCTTGAGAAGATAGTGCTTGCACTTAGATGACAAACTTGTCTGGCAAATTGCTGACAAGTGCACATGTGTGCTAGCCACCTTCAATGAATGCTGCAGCAAGGTCACTTCTTGCATGGACAATGTCAAGCGCTTTGTTCAGCATCACTGCTAGATCAACATCATCTGCTGAGTACTCAGTCTCATTGAGGACATTGAGAAGAGCAGCTGGGCCATTGTGGCTGTCGCAAACGTACTTCTCTCCATACTTTCCAGTTGCATAAGATGCCCATGCTGAATAGACTTCTGCTGCTACACTATATTTGGATCGCTTTCTTTTGAAGTCATTTGTTGTCTCAACTTCTGGAACGCCATGCTTTTCAAATATGCTAGAAAACTAGTCTGGATCAGCCATTAACTCAGTGTTTGCACTCAGCACATTAGTGTTATGGCAGACAATGTCAAGGCAGTCTTCAATTGTCCGTCTAGAGACCATATGCACAACATCATCAAACTCAATGTCATTTTCATTATATCTCTAGTTTGCTGACTTCTGCAAAATAGCTGACATACGACTTATGATTGCTGCATACACACTAGCTCTTATCTTTTGCCAAACATATGTGTGCTTGACATTGTCTTTCATCTTGTCAAGGATGTTGTAGTTCACTTTTCCATTTGCAACACAGTCTAGAATATTGATGTTGTCTTTTTCTAGTGACTTAGCAAAGTCTCCAATGAGAATGTCAATGATCTTGGGCATCTTGTCTTCTGGATGCTGCTGCATGTAGACATCATAGTAAGAAGCATGCTTGCTTTCATCTAGCATATGAGCCCAAAATGATATTTGCCTGTCAGTTATTGAATCTATCATACTACTATTTACACACCAAAACAACAAAAGTTAACAAGACCTAGGGTATTTGATATAATTTAAGAACATAATGAACATCACAATGCACAAGAAACTTGACATACAGTATTTCATTGAGCAGCATTCTGACTGGGAGAAGCTGTTGTCTGAGAAGCCATATTGCATCACTGTCTCAAGAGAGAAGTGGAATGGCTTAAGCTTGCTGATGCTTAAGTACAGCCAAATAGACAGCGACTTCAGCTTCAAGCTAGTCAGAGAGTGCCGTGGAATCATCTTCAATGAGAACACTCTAGAGCCAGTGTCATATCCATTCAACAAGTTTGGGAACAAGTTTGGCAATGACATGGAAGGTGGATGGGTAGATGACATAGACTGGAAAGACAATCCTTATGTCTTAGAGAAGCTAGATGGGTCATTGATTAAAGTTGCCAAAGTTAATGGCCAACTGCTTGTTTCTACTAATGGGACTATACTTGCTTCAAAGGCCCAGCTCAATGATGTTGTTGGATGCAAACTGAAGTCATATGAAGACTTGTTTTGGTGGACTCTTGAGAAGCAGTTTGGCAAAGACATGCACACTAGTCTACTAGACTTTCTTGATGAAGACTTCACGTACATGTTTGAGCTCTGCACAAACTACAACCGTGTTGTTGTCCCACATCCAGACCCTAGAGTCTACTTCATTGGAGTCAGAGACAACAAGACTTTTGAAGAGACATTCATCATGGACCATCCACTGTCTAAGGTCTTCCCTACACCAAAGGTCTATGAGTTCAAGACATTTGATGACTGCATTGCTGCTGCTAAAGAACTTCCATGGGATGATGAAGGGTATGTTGTCACTAGTAGAGACTTCAAGAGGAACAAGGTCAAGTCAATTGCCTATCTTGCTGCTCATCGTCTGTCTAACAACCACTGCCTCTCTTACTCAAGAGCAATTGACTTAGTCAAGATGAATGAAATTGACGAAGTGTGCTCTTACTTTGAAGAGTTTAGGCCTGCTCTTGAAGAGTGCAAGTCTAGATTTTGGAAGCTAGTTGAAGACACTAAGCGTGCGTGGAATGAGTACATCAAAGTAGATCAATCATTGCCAACGCGCAAAGACAAGGCATTGTGGATAACAAAGAACTTCAAGATGCCAGGAATAGCATTTGGCTTGCTTGATGGAAAGATCAAGTCGGTGCAAGACTTCTTCATGGAGACTCCATCGCACAAGCTACTGAGAGCACTTGGCTACAAGGAGGAGAAGCAATGACATACTTATTAGAGAAGATATATGAGCTTGACAGCAAAGACAAGCTAGTGCCTGTCAAATATACATCAATGCTGATTAGGCCATGTGAATGGGAATACGACAAAGTCCTTAGCTGGATGAAAGGTGAAGTCAAAGAAGCACTTACGTTAGGTGGACAAGTCGCGGCGTTGAATGACAAGTACTGCAGAGACGATGACCAAAAAGAACAGTCTCTTGAAGAGTGGCTCATTGACACTGAGCTCAAGAAAGGGATTGTACCTGACTTTGAAGAGATTCGGATCTTGTCTTATGGTCATGTGAAAGACTATATTGCAAGGGTAATAGACTTAAGGGCAAAGACAGTTGTCTATGACAACATGAACGAGGTCATTAAAAAAGTGAAAGAAGACAACAAAGCAAGGAGAAGCTAAGATGGCATACGAAAGCAGAAAGAAAAA
>AUXO011791406.1_pt1 | contig 11127 bp, 9 predicted proteins | sample 768731 | NCBI WGS metagenome assembly AUXO01 (sample SAMN02715735, study PRJNA202380) | gut metagenome | biome: sheep rumen | host: Ovis aries | place: New Zealand: Palmerston North
TGTTTTAAATTACATTCCGGCATTATGGTAGATTGTTCAGTTTGCTGAAATTAGGTTTTCTCTTTTCTAAAAAGGCCTTGCCGCCTTCCTGTGCCTCATCGGTCATATAGTAAAGCATGGTGGCATCACCGGCCAGCTCCTGAATACCAGCCTGACCATCCAGTTCAGCATTTAAACCTGCCTTAATCATGCGCAGAGCCAGAGGACTTAGCTCCATCATTCTCTGAGCCCATTCAACAGTGGTATTTTCAAGCTCTTCCACAGGAACAACTGTATTAACCAGCCCCATCTCAAGAGCTTCCTTAGCGCTGTACTGACGGCAGAGGAACCAGATTTCACGAGCTTTTTTCTGACCTACAACGCGGGCAAGATAGGAAGAACCAAAGCCGGCATCAAAGCTGCCTACCTTAGGACCGGTCTGACCGAAAATAGCGTTTTCTGAAGCAATTGAAAGATCGCATACAACATGCAGAACATGACCTCCGCCAATAGCAAAACCGTTAACCATGGCAATCACAGGCTTAGGAAGAGATCTAATCTGCTTTTGCACATCCAGGACATTAAGTCTTGGAACCCCCTTTCCATCAACATAACCACCACGGCCTTTGTAGTTCATATCGCCACCGGAACAGAAAGCCTTATCACCGGCACCTGTTAGAACTACAACACGGACATCTGCACATTCACGGCAGTAATAAAGCGCATCACTCATCTCTGCAACAGTCAGAGGGGTAAAGGCATTTCTATAACGAGGGCGATTGATGGTAATACGAGCTATACCCTCGTAAAAATCAAAAAGAATTTCTTCGTAATCTTTAATCTTTGTCCACTGTCGCATTTATAAGAGCCTCTCTCAAATTATGGGTATCTTTAATTATTAAATTGGTCATTCTTATGGTTGAAAGCAGCTGCTCTTTTTCGTTAAACACATCCACATTCCAGATATGAATGGTTTTACCTATTTTTATAGGAGTCGCAACCGCATGTACCTCTGAATTGAAAAAACCAGGAGCCACATGATTTGCACTTACACAGGAACCAACTGGTATTGAATCCTTGTCACACAGCTTTAATGAGGCATAGCCTGCCAGATTCTCAGCAAGAGCAACACTGGCGCCTCCATTCAAAAGGCCGAAGAGCTGACAGGTTCTGCTGTCAACAGGCATAGTTGCCCTAAAAACACCGGTCTCGTCCCTGAACATTTTTATACCAAGAGTCTCAACCATGGTATGCTGCAGATGAAGAGACATTTTTTCTCCGTTCATAGACAGGACTCTCCATTAAATTTCTTAAAGTTCTTTCCTTAAAACAGCAAAGAAATCCAGAGCCCCATCAATATCCAGTTCACTGTGGGCAAAGGACATTCGCTTTAAATCCATTGAAATATAGCTGTCGTGTTTTTCTCGATCAAGATTATTAACCTTTTTAATAAGATCGGTTCCGCTTATATTCTCGTAATTGAGAATATTGTATACCGCAACCTTAAGACTGTCCTTTGGAGTGTAGGCCAGCTCTATATGAGATTTATATGCAGAGGCATCAATGGATTCCTTTTTGAGCATCAGCACAATGGTTCTGATTACCTTATCCCCCTGCCATGGAAACAGAGCAATTCCGGTTGGACCATCATAAATATGTGAATGCTCAAGATGCATTCGTTCAAACTGCTCTATTCCCTGCAGAACGTGTTTTGCGGCAACCTTATTGAGATATACCGGTACTTTTCGGTTTCGGTATATTTCAAACATTCTCTTTCTGACCTCATTGTGAATATGTCCGGCACTGCCGTTCATCTGCAGTGGCTGAGCGTCATGAGGATAAGCTTTAACACCAATCAGATGTCTTTCCTGAGAGAAGAAATTAACCTTCCAGCCTCGACCGGCAAAAAGGAAGGTATCACCAATAATCAGATCCTGAGATAAAGGAATGGTACCTATCTGATGCCCCTCATGCTCAATTGTGAATTCCTTTGGTGTATCAAAGGCCGCATAGAAATTCCAGTTGGATACAATTTTCTCACCCTCAAGACCTAAAGCCAGGGAGCCATCATTGAGCTGTACAATGAGATCTTTTTCTCCAAGACACTTTAAAAACTGCATAAAGATTTTTGGAGTACACAGAGAAAACGGACCGGTCTTGCACAGAAGTTCATGCAGAGCCTTGGCAGAGACACTTCCATAAGAGGCAATCACCGACAGAGTCTGCTGCAGTAGTGTCGAAAAGGCATATTCATGCTCTAATGGAGGTTCATACCAACGTTCTAATAGTAGCTCTATCATGGCCACAGTCATAACTGTGTCCTCATAAAGCTCAGTTTTTTTAGTATCTGTCAGAGCTTCTGGAATAAAGACTCTCAGAACAGCATTATGTTCACGGCGACCAGCGCGCCCCAATCGCTGTCTTAAAGAGGCTACAGTAATAGGATGCTCAACCTGGGCAATAGATGAGACATCGGAAATATCAATACCCAGCTCTAAAGTGGCAGTACAGATAGCAGTAGTTGGCCATCTGCCCTCCTGCAGTCGGTATTCAAGGCTTTCTCTGAGCTCCTTTGATAACGAGCCGTGATGCGGGAAAAACTCATTAGGAACAAACCTGCTCTTGCTTTTCTGCTCAAGTTTTCCAGCAAGAGTTTCTGTACAGAATCTGGAATTGCAGAACACCAGATTTGTGGAACCGCGTAACAGCCTGAAAATGTCATCGGAGATAGCATCAAACTCCTTTGGAAGCACCTTGCCTTCAAGTTCAGGATCATCCAGGGCTATATGATCATACCCCTTAATCTGAACAGAAAGCTTATCTTCACTGCTTTTAGCTGCAGTTATAACCTCACATGGAATGGAGGAGTTAGGACGAAGATATGACATAACGCCATTGGCATCTGAAAAGGTTGCCGACAGAGCTACTCGCGTTACCCTCTTTCCAATAAGGTTTTCTATACGATGCAGCTGAGACTGAAGCTGATAACCGCGTTGAGAGCCCATAAAAGCATGGAACTCATCAATAATCACATAGAACAGATTCTTCATGGAAGATTCTATCCAGCTTTTGTGATTTATCAGAAGTGATTCAAGTGACTCTGGAGTTGTAAGAATTATGCCTTCAGGCTCATCAAGAATCTGGTTTTTCTTGGAGATGGAAACATCACCGTGCCATGGAGTTACCTTAATCTTAAGAAACTCTGTCATCTCATCAAGGCGGCGGTACTGATCGTTAATTAATGCCTTAAGCGGACTTATATAAAGAATTCTGACACCAGAGAGTTCCCTGGTTTTATGAATTGCAGTCAGAGCAGGCAGAAAGGCAGCTTCTGTTTTACCACTGGCAGTAGATGCTGAAATAATGACATCATTTTTTCTTTCAAGGATCGGAGCGATGGACTTTTCCTGAATCGGCAGCAGAGACTGCCAGCCTTTTTTAAACATCCATCGCTTAAGATCAACATCCAGCAGATTTATTGAATTATTTTCCATGAAAAATACCTTTTGTATGGATGTCTTATAAAAAAGCTCTTAATTGACAGGTTTCTGCGGATTTCTGAAGGAAAAATCCTTCAATAAACAATCCGCAGCAGCAGTTTTCTGCTTATAAAGTAAATGAGGTTAAATCATCATCGTCATCTTCAGAATCTGTATTTTCAGAAGCGTTCTCTTTTGAAGAGTCTTCAACAGGATCAGATGATATGGATACAAGAGAGGAATCAGTTTCAGATTCGATGGAAATATTACCGATCAGAGTCTTCCAGTTCAGATCCGGATTCTGCTCAAGGATAGATAATAAATCCACAAAAGCTTTAATAGTATTGCGAGGAGTTCTGAAATAGGCATCTCCAATATTCTTTGAACAGTGCTCTAAGAATGCTGTTAAAGCCTCATCAGGAAGAATATAGTTTTCCTTTTTACCGTTAGCAAAGACATTTCTGATATTGCACAGCAGAACATAAATCTCCTCAGGAGACAGATTCTGCAAAATCAGAACAGGACTGTTGTAGTCAACAACATTCGCAATCTGAGCAAAAGTATTCTCTGCAAGACGTGAATGCAGAGCTTCATATGAATAAAGACCTTTTCTCTGATCCATCAGAAACTCAGGGGTGCCGCCAAACAGGAATCCAATAGACTGAGCTGATCCCTGGAAGCAATCATTTAAGATTCTTAAGATCTGCTCATAATTTGAATTACGGGCTCTCTGAGAAGGAAGCTTGTAAAGATTTACCACCTCATCGAGGTTAACCAGCAGTCCTTTGTAACCGGCCTGAGTAACAAAACGGCTCAGAAGTTTGATGTGATCATAGACATTATGATCCTCAACAATTGCTCTTACACCAAGATCACGTCTGGCATCTGCCTTTGAAGTATATTCTCCTCTAAGATAACGGATCGCATTATTCTTAAGCTCCTCGTTATTATCGTTGTAAGCTTTCCAATAGGTAGCAATTACCTGAGCAAAATCATAACCATCCACCAGTTCAGACAGGGAATTGAGTTTATCCTTGATTACCTGCTCAACATCAAGTCCCTGTTCATCAGCAATACGTCTCTGTTCAGTAATGAATTTCTCAACCAGAGGTACCATGGCATTACCTTCAGGATGAGCTCTTGTAGATAGATTTCTGGCAAGTTCCTTATAAAGATTACGAGACTGACCAGTAGATGCAAACAGTCTTCTGTCAGGAGACAAATCCGCGTTTACAACCACAAGTCCCTTCTCCAGAGCAATATATCTTATAAGCTGTAGAAAGAATGATTTACCGGCACCGAAATCACCGATAACAATACGGAAGGCACTGCCCTTGTCAGCAATATTATCAAGATCCTTTATCAGAGCCTTAACTTCATTTACTCTTCCGACCTGTATATACTCAAGACCGATTCTTGGGGTCACGCCAGCACGAAGAGACTGGATAATAGCAGATCTTTCACGAGGTCTGATGTTTGCCATGATAAAGCTCCTAATTTTTAAGTGAACTGATCATTATATACCATGTTTTATGATGTAGTGGAGGATATTTAGAATTATGCATTTAAAAAAAATGGATTACAGGGAAAAAAAATCTTTTAAGAAAAGATCTTAAAAGATTTAGAAAATTCCAAACTGGAATGAGTACACGTTAGAAATAGGAAACTTTTAGATATCTATTGACTGATATTTTTCTGTATCAAAAAATTCTGTTGTAGCATGACGTACAGCATCCTTAATCTCCTTAGATACAGCGCGGGAAAATGCGGTTTTAAGAATTTCTCTACCTGTAAATCTAGGATTGGAGGTGGTGGTCATAGTGTATATTACAGAGCCATTTTCATAAACCTCTGTAAATTCATTTATATACTTGTTTGAAGCCAGATCCTGATAACTCAGTCTGCAGATTCTAGACTTTTCCCCCTTAAGTAAGGATGGAGGCACCACCATATTTATATTTGAATGGCTGGTAGATTTTGTTACCAGTTTTCTGCAGTATTCATCAGAGGAATAGTCGATATCATCATATTTCTTATCAAACTCGATTACAGCAGAATATTTTCTTGTATCGTTAAGTAAGGTAATAGACTCTCTTGGAAGCTCTTTCTCATCCTCTTCTACAAGATTTCTATGGATACCTATAAACTCAGGCTGAACCCAGAGATTCATGTCGTTACTTTCGATCATTTCATCTTCAAAAAAGACTTTAACGTCGAAGTGTGCGGTATTTGCCTGTGAATATTTTTCTGAAAGAATTTTGCGTTTTTCTTCTTTCTCCATCTTTCTGACGGCTCTCGCCACCTTTGCCTTTTCATATAAAGAAAGACCGTCTGATGCTTTCTGTGCTGCAGCGTTATCAGAAGGCTGCTCCTTTGTACACCCGATTAGACTTACAGAAGAAAGCAATGTAAGACTAACGATAAGTAGTTTAGATGATTTCATTTATAGTGAATTAACCTGAGTTTTTTTTATTTATATATTGTGCAATATATTTAATACTTTTTGCGAGCTATGTCAAATTATGTATTTAGATGGAGCTTAGATAGCATAATTATCATTCATTTAATGCAAAAATGTATGTTAATAACTCATTATCTTTTATTTTCAAGGAGTTTTATATTTATTACCGTACAGTAATTTTCTTGAGCATATAACTGATAATGACGTTTAATGTGAAAGTGTCACATATTCTAACATTTCAGAAGAACAAGTTACAGGTAAAATTATCAACAAATATATTGATCGATGTAATCTCTTGAAAATCAAAGAAATTATGATCAAAATCATATGAAAGGACTATGACAAAAACATCAGGTCATTAATGTATTAACACGGGATATAACCTGATGTTTTTGAAGAAAGACTAGTTACCGTGCTTCTTAAGATCCTCTTCCTTGTAAATCATCGGAATAATATCTTTACAGAAGAACACACTTGCAAGCATTGTGGCTTCAAGGTTCAGATTATCCTTGTAATCCAAAGCAAGATTGGCATTACGGTGAGCTGTGGCCACCTCAAAGTCATCCATCATTGCATGGAATGTTTTTACATAATACTGCAGGATCTCATCAGGAATTCCCTTAGGAGCAACAATGCCTCTGGATGAACCATACCATTTATCGTAATATCCATATTCAGCCAGAGTTGGCACCTCAGGATAGTCCTTAAGTCTTTTCTCTGAAAAAGAGGCGAGAATTCTTATTTCAGGGTTGGACTTTTGCAACAGCGGAACAACATCCGGAACCTTTACACAGGTAAACTGAACCTCATCATTTAAGAGAGCCTTTAACTGATCAGATGTTCCTCCGCAATCTACAGCTATATAATCAAAGCCACCGGAATGGGCCAGAAGCTGGGCAGCCGTATGATTCGAGGCCATAAAACCGTTTGTGGAGGCCAGAAGATTACCTTTAGACTTAGCATCTTCAACAAGCTCTCTTATCGTTTTATATGGGCTATCAGCTCTTACGACTACGATTGAAGTTTCTGTCACATGATTACAGATGGGTACAACATCTGTCATTTTAATTGAGGAATTCAATGTCTGTGTTGCAAAAGTAGGCAGATTAATGAAACCTATTGTATATCCATCAGGCTTAGCTTTAATCAGAGTATTCCATCTTGTAGTACCGTCCTCCACATTAACATTTTTCACAACCAGCTTATGTTTAAAAAAGCGCTCAGCAAAAGAACTTAATAGTCTTGCTCCTGTATCTGTTCCACTTCCAGGCTTATAGGCAACAATGACCTCTATATCCTTAGTAGGTTCCCAGGCTTGAGCATTAGTTATACAGCAGAAACCAATCATGCAAAGCAGGGACAGTAAGTATTTAAATCTCATAACGCCACCATTTAAAGAAAAAGGAATTAAATTTACAAGCGTCCATATTTAAGGATAAGACAGATAACCTCCGCAAGATTAATGCTCGCTCACGAAAATAAACTAAAAAAACCGAATTACAGACGCTTTATGAGAACAGTCAGTTGTGGGGGAAAATGGAGAAAAAAGGCTTACAATCCCTCGTTATTAAGATTTTCATATTCATCACAGCCTGGTTTATAGTGCAGATAACAAGCTTTAGAATAGTAAGCTTTACTTATTGTGTAATCCTGTTCAATGCCCCAGCCGTTTGCATACATAACACCAGCATTGAAACAGCCCTCACCTGCTCCAAGATCACAGCCCTTTGTGAAATACTCATAGGCCAGCTCATAGTCCTGATCTACTCCCTCGCCTTGAGCATAATTCAGTCCGATATTAGCGCAAGCCTCCCCGCTCTCCATTTCACAGGCCTTAACATAATAGGTATTTGCAAGTTTAAGATCTTTTTCAAGCCCCATTCCGTTGTAATAGGCATTGCCAATCAGAGTACAGCCTGTAGCCTGTTCATGCTCGCAGCCTTTTCTTAAAAGAGGAATTGCTTTATCAAGAGATTTCTCGATACCGGAGCCAAGAATATAGCTGATACCAAGATTTACACAGCTTTCGTAGAAATTAAGATCACAGGCTTTTTTATACAGAACGGCAGCCTGATCAAGATTGAGTTTAACCCCGTTTCCTACGGTGTACAGATACCCCAGATGCCCACAGGCAGAGCCATTATTCTTGTCACAGGCAGAGGTAAAAATATTTGCAGCCTTTGTCAGATCCGCTTCGATCAGATCCCCTCGGGCGAATTCACAGCCTAAAGCGTCACACGCATCCAAATCTCCAGAATTACACTGACTCTCAAGAGACTCTATACGTGACTGCTGTGCTATTGCTGTAGTTGACACAACGCTGGCGATAAAGGCCAATATCGTTATGGATACGACTTTTTTCATAAAATTTCCAGGATTACTTTTGCTCACCGCAAAATCTAGACCTGAGCTATACCTTCATAAATTTAACTTATTAATATAATTTTGTTTTAGTTTATTTATAGTAGTAGGTACTATTAATTTTATAAAAATATATCAATATAACAAACTTCGATACTCTTAAAATTGTGATGAATGATTCTTTTTGAGGTAATTTACAGCGGAGTTTAAAAATGGATCCCAAAAGATCCATTTAAAGAAAAATGTTTTTAAAATAAGACATAGAGTCTTATTTATTTTCTGGTTCCGGTAAGAAGCGCCCAACCTTCCTTATCCTTAACCTTATTCATGATAAAGTCTTTTGAATAAGCCTCAATAACAGAGTCAGCCTGCTCAGTTAAAATACCAGACAAAGCAAGCAAACCTCCACTCTGAGTTAAATCTGCAATTATTGGCTCAAGCTCTGCCAGAGGTCCGGCAAGAATATTTGCTACTGTAATAGGAGATTTAGGAAGATTCAACTTTTTATCAGAGCCCATTACCAGCTCAAGTTTATCTGCAACTCCATTTCTGGACGCATTTTCCTTAGATGCAATCAGAGCCTGCTCATCAATATCAACACCAAGAGCCTTCCTTGCTCCAAGCTTCAGGGCTGCAACCGCCAAAATACCAGAACCACAGCCATAATCTAAAACCTGTTTATCCTTTAAATCCAGTGAATCCAGATACTCAAGACACAACGCGGTTGTAGGGTGAGTACCGGTTCCAAAAGCAAGACCAGGATCTAGCATAACAACAACACTATCCTTCTCATCAACACTTAGCCATGATGGACAGATCCATAGTCTTCTACCAAACTTCAGAGGCTTAAACTGATCCATCCAGGCTCTAATCCAGTTTTTATCCTCAAGGTGGGTGGCAACCATAGGAATATGATCTCCAAGAATTGCCTTTAATGCATTTAAAATAGGTTCAGGATCAGTTCCCTGGGCTAAAAGGCCTGTAACTTCAGTATTTGGCCAAAGCTTTCTCTCTCCGGGACGAGGTTCAAGAATAGGAGAATCTTCAGCATCAGTGTAGCTTACGGATAATGCGCCAAACTGCTCTAACAGCTCAGCAATAGTATCTGCCAGCTGATTGGTTGTTCTTAATTTAATCTGAATCCAATCTGAATCGCTCACTTTATTTTTTCTCCTGAAGAGTTAATACATAATTCTTTAAATCAAACTGTTCTGACAGTTCAACTTCATCTGTTGTGTAATTGGAGGATTCCTCAACAATATTATTGAGTCTTTTCCACACTATGAAAGAAAGTGTTCCCAACGGAATTCTGAGGTTATTCTCTGAACGAATAAATTCGATTCTTCTTTTACTAATTAAATTTATCTGCGGAATAACGACTTTCTTATAATTAAAAACCTTTATAAAGAGAAAATCATTATCAATCCAGACTGCTTTAAGATTACTCTTTCCGCCAATTCCATTGAGAATAGAAATAAGGAAGAGATCAGGATTTTTGATATCTCTCAAGTTAAAACCGGAATTTCTGAATCTTCGTTTTAATTTGTTCTTCAGATGATTAATCTTTCCGATTTTAGAAATGACGATCTGCATCACCAGAGGAATCAGCATTGAAAAGAAAATGACAGCAAAATGCGAAGATGACAGCTGCAGAAAAGCCAGATTCCTGAGAATAAGATCAGGCTGATACAGCATATAGAAACTGGTAAAAGTTCCAAGCTGCAAAGAAAGATTCAAAAAGAATAAAAAGATTGAGCTAACACATAGAGCCAGAAATGTTCCAGGATAAAAGAACATAAGGATCAAAAGCTCTACAGAAATACATGTACCGATTTTAGAAGTTAAACAAGTTATAAAAGCCAAAAACACCAGAAACAGTCGGTTATAGGATTTTGCAAACGAAGCTCTTGTAATAATTATGGCAGGAAGTGAAATCATATTAGTCAGCATAATACTATTCAGCATTGCCTGAATAATAGCACTTTCAGACTGCAGACTAACCAGAGAATTCAGAAGAGAACTGAATCCTAAAGTAAGCATAATTTCATAAATAGGAACAAACAGACAGGATAAAAACGAATCTAGGAAAACAGAAGTGAAGGTAATAAGAATAGAATGTTCAATATTCTTTACTACCACCATAATCGTAAAGAGTGCGATAAAAGGAAATGTAAAGATACAGAATACCTTTGACAACAAAGAGCGGAAGCTCAAATCTTCGGACTCAATATCGCTGTTTGGCAAAAGAAACAGTGTTGCCACCAGTGATGAAATTATCCAGGATGTTGGTTGTGTAAAAAAATTCTGATATTTAGTTAAAGAAAAAGCAACGAGAATAGAGTAAATAAAAGCAACAGTTGCTATCTGAAGCTTGCGGTTAAATGTAGGAACCATACAGGCTGCAGCAATAGCAAAGAACCCTGGAAGAATAATTCTGCAGGTTTCAAGCAGAAGAGTCTGAGACTCGATATCAAGTAATGTTGGGATTCTCTTGTCCAAAGCATAGGAAACAATCGCCAGTAAACCTAAAGGCAAAAGCAGTAGTAAACTCTTTTGTTGAAATTTAGAAGATGGCATTTAATTATCCGCGAATCTATGCTTAAAAAAACTGTTTGAAATATAAAGCATCAGACTTAAAACAGTGGTTATATATTACTTACAGAGCAATTCTACCATTGAAGCCACAAAATAGGAATACAAAGGAAGAACTGAGGGAAGGACAAAACAAAAAAAGCTTCTGAAATCTCAGAAGCCATTTTCTTAAAGGAGATGGTGCTGATACCGAGAATCGAACTCGGGACCTCACCCTTACCAAGGGTGCGCTCTACCAACTGAGCCATATCAGCA
>AUXO013864766.1_pt1 | contig 11127 bp, 8 predicted proteins | sample 768731 | NCBI WGS metagenome assembly AUXO01 (sample SAMN02715735, study PRJNA202380) | gut metagenome | biome: sheep rumen | host: Ovis aries | place: New Zealand: Palmerston North
AATGACAAGATGGAGATGAATGAGAAGAAGTATCCGGTGGAGGATGCTAAGGGGAATGCGAAGAAGTATACGGAGTTTTAATGATATGAGTGATATTTCCAGTAAAAAAATAGGTAAAAGAGCGGTAGATTATCTTAGAAGAATAATAAGTCAGCACAATACTATGGACCATTCGTTTAATGAAGATGATACACATGAAATATGGGATGGTTATATTATTTTGCCAAAAAATGATACAGGAGATGTTTCAAAGAGAAATTTTGAGGCTAGAATACCCGTGCAAATCAAGGGACATGATGATCAAGAGCATAGTTATTTTGATAAAACTAAAATTAGTCACAAAGTCGACTTATGTGATTTAAATGGATTTGGTAGTGAAAAAGGTGGAGTATACTTTATTGTATATACGGATGGAAAAGGGAATGGACAGATTTTTTACGCTTCATTATATCCTTCGTTAGTATTGGAATACATAGAAAGATGCGGCAATCAAAAAAGCATACATATACCATTTTATAGATTAGAGGGGAATCCAGACGATTTATATAAACTTGCCAAACAATTCAATCTTGAAGCATCAAAACAAGGTTCGGTGCATACTCCTCTAGTTAAAGACAGGATAAATATAACAGACATTAAGGACCTGAAGGAAATGAATTTTGAGGTTTATGGAAATAGAAGCATGTCTGATATAGTAAAAGGATTGTCTGATAGATCTATTTGTTTGTATGGAAAAGAAAAAGATGATAAATATCCTAGACCTATTCAACTTAATCAAAATAGTTTTTTTGCATTAGGACGTGATGTTAAACAAACAATATCTGTTGATGGAGAAGATTATTATAATAGTTATGAAACAATAGAAGAAGCGGGTATTCTTTCAACGGTTAGATTAAGTGAAAATTTGATTATAGAGTTCAAAAAATCTAGAATTTTATTTGAGTACAAAACAACAATTAAACAATTATATAATGATGCTAGATTTTTGTTGTCGTTGATTGATGGGAAGAAAATGAAGATTAATGGGACTGTAGTTGATTTGGGCACGATTGAAGAAAATAGTGATTTTAAACAAAAATTGGACTATATAGTTGATTTATATGAAACATTAGAAATGATTGGTGTGGAAATAGATAGTGCTTACTCAGATCTTAGTCAAAAGCAAAAAAACGACATTTTTGCTTTGCTTAATTATAAAAGAGGGAATAGTGATAAAACTATTCCTGAAGGTATTAGCACAATCATTTGGAATTATGACGGTAAAAAGGTTCCACTATTTGTAATTAAAGATAAAGAAAAAGTGTTATTGGAAAACGCTGCATATCCTAAAAAAAGAGTTATTGGAATATCTAATTCAAATGATAGTGGTGAAGAAAATAAAATTTATAGAGTGCCTGCTTTTATGCATCTTCACGAAAGTATTCTTTCGAATTTATATGAGTATAATTATGATGAATTCGAAAAACAAATAGAATTGATGGAGTGTAACGATAAAACATTTGATTTTGTTTTGGGTGCAGCATTAAAAATGATTAATGTTTATGATATTACTAATGATAACAAATTCTTAGATTATGCTGATAATCTTGTTGACGAATTAATGATATTGAAAGATGAGGATTATTTGGTCTTAAACAAAATGCAAATTAAAAAAAGAAGAGGGGAATTATCAGAGTCGGATGCAGAAATAATTGAAAGAATAGAGGAAAAGGATATATACATAGGGTTCGGGAAGAATGTGTTACTAGAAGATAGAATCAAAGCACAGGAGTGTTTTGAAGAGTTTTCGACAGAGGAAAAAGAAAGATATGAAAAATATCCAATATTTCGATTATTTAGGGAAATATGATTATAAGTGAACGAAGGAGGAGTAGATATTGATAAAAAAGATGATTGACAGTAAAAAATTATATGCTTTTAAGAAATGTATGATTCCTTCAAAGCAAAGTAGCACTTTAGCTATGTACCAAAGAATAATATCAATTGGATTTTGGATAAGTATTATTTGTGTTGTGTTGTCAACGATATTATTCATAAATAAAAAACAAGTGTCTATATTTCCGCTTTTAATAGACTTTTTGGTAGGAATCTTTTGTAGTATGGTAGTTGTGATTGTGACAAGTATTTTGCAGTTTCAAAAGATAAGGAATGAGTTGTTTCAAGAGTTTTATTCAAATGTCTTTTTATTGACAAGACTATTTAAATTACAGATGGATTCAGAGGGAATACTTAATAGTAATGGTGTAAAAAGATTTTATGAAGATATTGAAGATGCTAAGAATAAGTTTGATCTTGTTGCGTTTAATCTATTTTGGTTTACTAAAGAAAAATCTTTTGCTCATCTAAAGGTTATTAGCTGTGTTTTAGAACTTTTTGAGAAGACAAGAAATATTGCGAAATATAGTTTAGCATATCCAGACGGAGATGATAATTTAAAACAGATTGACTCTATTGTTACAAGTATGCAATTGTTATCTAAAAAATATTATCCAGACGATGTTAATGTATTTAGCAAAAATAATTGGTGGTAAAGAAAAATTAGTAAAACAAACAAAGAATAGCTGAACGATTAAATATAAAGATATAGTTTTCAAAAAATGAATATTAATAGGTGTAATAAAAATGCAACTGTCCCTTTGAAAGGACAGTTGTTTTGTTATAATTAATACCATAAGGTAAAGAGAAGAAAGGATATAAGTTATGTTTGATGATTTTGGATCAATAGGTAGTAAGTACATAAGTGAAAAGATTGAAAAACTAATCCCGATTGTAAATGAATATGAATTTGAGGATATAGTTAAAGCGGTTTTTTGCATAAACATAAATGTTAATAATAGATCAGTGTTGTATTCATCCCAAGCTTTAAACGCATCATTATGTGAACACAATTTAGAGGGAGAAAAGAAAATAAATACCTATGAGAAACTTTGTGTATTTGTCGACAGAATTAGAGAAATTATGAATCCGACGGTATTTGATGATTGTGTGGTAGAGGATTTTGGAGAAGTAGTTATTAAAGTATATGATAATATGTATAGTGTTATTATTGGAACAGGATATAATCTTGTGTTTGGTTGCTATCATTTTTTAGAATACTTGGCAGACTTATGTGAAAAGAAAAATGAATTAATTGAAATTCTTAATTATTACTCATTTATTATTGAATACTTTAAAAATGTGAACTTTAATGATATGGCTCAAATCAAAAGATTTGTAACGCCTTCACGCGAATTATTTGATAGAGTAAATGAGTTTTTCGGTAAAGAATTGTTAAAATTTGATTTGCACCATATTAATGAATTGTTAGGAGATGAGAAAAATAGAGTAGACAAATTACACTTTGTTAATAAAGTGAACAAAGTATATCCGCTTTTTAATGCATCTATGCTATTAGATTGGTATGATAAGAATTATAAAAAACTAGATAAACAACAGAAGATTCTTTTGGCAAACAGAGTAATTATTAATCTTGCGTTTGACATTACAAAACTCAATATGGAAGGCCCAGTAAAGATGCTTGTTCCATCACAAAGGTTTCAGAATAATAAACCGATTAAAGGGGCGAAGACATATCCATTTATTGCAAATTCAAGTAAGGGGGCAATTATTGCTATAAACGAGGACGAATATGAAGAAAAACAATTATATGATGAAATTCAAAAACTAAAAGAATTACATAAATGCGGAAACTTAGAAGTTGCAGAAGTAGTAAGTAAAATAGGTGATAAAAAGCTTAGGGGTGTTACCATAAAAGAAACACAACCATTAACCATTATTATTTTTAATAGTTATGCAAATGTTGAAGAAGAAAACATAATATTTGAGTCAAATCTTGAAACAGTTTTCAAATGTACGGCACTTGATATGGTATATTATTTATGCTTTATGAGAAGTGTAGAAGAATTGTTTGATTATATTACTTATAACCAAGGCGAAGAGTATGTTACGATTGTAGGCTTTGGTAGTGATGCAACAAGATTTTTGAGTTGGAAAGAACAAGAACACTCTTTTGCAAAAGGAGCAGTGGAATATGACACAGTATATTTAGGTCATGATAGAGAAAACGAATATGTTGTTGATTATTATAAGAATAAACTAGAAAACTATCCGTTTGCACTTAAAGATTATATTTTTGATAATCCATTTGCCTGGGAATTTACAAAAGATTCATTTGGTTTTTATGAGTATGCCTATAAAAACGGGGTAGGCTATGGTGGATTTTTTAAACGGTTTTCTAACGGTGTATATATTTTCTTTCCGCATAATATTCTATATTATGCTGGTGTTTCAAATGTTTCTGAGTATATAGACATAATACATTTGGTCGATGAAATAAATAAAAAAATGCTCATAGAATGTGGTGATATATTTGAAAATGAAAATAGTTTAAAAAATGGTTGCATTCAAATAATGTTTATGCCATATGATTATGCTAAAAATGTAGATAGTAGCACGTTTGTAGAGGATAACTCTAGAAAATATGTTTGGAGTGAAAGTTATTGTAGTGGTGATAAAATATTGATTCGTTACTCTGTAAATAGTCGTGCTTTGTATAACGATATAAATCAAGCAACAGATAGACAGGTTGAAGTATGCTATTTTATTGAATTGTTTATGGCTATCAGCAATAATTGTCCTAAACTATATAATAAGATTGTTGAAAGAATGAATTCAATAAAAAATGAGAAAAAAGAAGTAGATGTGATGAAAACAGAATTAGATTACATTTGGAATGATTATTATAATATATCCTACAATGTGAGCGCTGAGGCATATCATAGAGTGAGAAAAGAGTTTGCGAAAGTCTGCTTTGATGAAGGTATAGAACCTGGAGAATATTTTGGAAGAGATGCTAATAAAATAATAAGAAAAATACAAAAAAGACTTATAGATGATTTTGAAAAAAATATCAAACCATTTGATCTATTAGATTTGCACAGCAAGGCTTTGAATATTTATTCTTCTACAGTTCACGAGATAATGATTGATAAGTGGAAATATAATTCGCTTTCGAATGTTAATCCAACTACTAAAGAAGATATCCAAAAGGCGATTATAGATGAAAGAGAAAAAGATAAGCACGATGCTCGTGTATCTTTATATTTAATTGAATCAAATTTATATGTAACTCATACCTCCAATAAGATTATTAATTCACAGGAGTTGGAGTTTTTACTAGCATATGCAAATTGGTTGGTCGTTTTAAATGATAATGCAGATATATGTTATTTTTCTGGAGAGGAAACTCATATTGAAGTATCCTTTGAAGGGTTAATTGATGTTGTTGATAATGAGAGTTTTAATGAAAGAATATCAGGATTACATAAACGTATTTATGATGATTTGGGAGATGTTAAAAGAAATAGTAAAGAAGATGAACGACGTTTTATTAAAACAATTGAGGCATTTAAAGAGGATACAGGTATTGATTTTATAATACTTATGAAAATTTTGGAGTATTTTCAGTATGATTTTACTGATGAGTGCATATTTAAAAAGGATAAAAATACATATGTAATACAAAAGCAACAATTATTCGAAGATTTCATCAAGAAAGTTGATTATGATATTACAAAGAAAGAGTTTGATAAATTAGTTGATTTTTTGATTATTGATAGAAAAAAACTAAAGACTAAAGGTGAGGTGGAAGACTATTATTTGCCAATAGGTGAGAGAAAGAAGCGTAATAATAGATTTGATATAAAGCCATTAGTTTTAGAGGAGGACAAATTATTTTTTTCGCCAGTAATTATAAAAATGGTTCGAGACAGTTGGGTAAATGGAATCTTTGAGTTTAGGCTTCCTTATGAAGTTGGACTAAATAATACTAAAAAAACAATAACAGACTGGAAGGCTTATTATGAAAAGCACATTGTTTTAGATTTAGAAGAAGTATTCAAATCATATGGCTGTAAAGTAACACGACATAATTTAAAGTTGCATAAAATAGATAAGGTAAAACATCCACAAGAACTTGGAGATTATGATGTTTTTGCTATTGATACAAATCATAAAAAAATATGGATAATAGAATGTAAAGTTATTGAAAAAGTCTCTACTATTTATGAAATGTATCGACAACAAAAACGATTTTTTATTGAAAAAGAGGAGGATGAAAAATTCCAAAGAAGAATAGATTATATGAAAGAACATTATGAAAGTGTTTTAGAAAGTCTATCAGTTGATTCGGATATGTATGAAGTATGTCCATATATGTGTATGAATAAAGTCTTGGTATCAAGATATAAAAAAGTTTCCTTTCCAATAGTAAGCTTTGATGAGTTATGTAAAATTATAGAGGAGGAGTGGGATGACGATAACTAAAATTAAAATCTATATTATTATTTGAGAATGATAAAATATGATTAGAAGAATTTGATTCGGAGTAGTAAAAGAGGTTGAATATGAATAGTTTTAATAATAAAAAGGAACAACTAATATTTGATATTTCAATACAAGACGACAATTATTCATTTGATTGTTGCATTGATGAAGCCTTAAAACAAGCAGAAAGAAAAAAAGAACTACTAGATGAGCAATTATCTGAGAATCTAGAAACGCTTAAGAAACTAACACCAGAATGTGACAAATTAGACTACGCATTAGCAACGTCAATTGGTGCAATAGCAGGAGTAATAGATATATTTTTGGTAGGGAAACCTGGAGAGTCTCCTCTGGGTGATATCACTGATGAATGGTTTGCGAATAAAACAAAATCATTTGCTAAGCTATGTGGATGGGATAGTTCGACAGATGACTCATTAACATCAGCTATTAAACATCTTGAAAAGAGATTTAAAATTCCGTACGATCAAGTATCTGCTGGACCTGCAGCACTAGAAGTATTTGATTTTAAATTGAGTACGTTTAATCATCATTTTAAATCGCTAGGACATAACGCATCAATTTTAGGTTTGTTTTTTTCTATTCTTGATCAGTTTACAAATACATCACACTTTCTTGATCGCGGAGAAATGTTTATTCTTCAGGGTGCAGATAACTCATTCGAACTGAAGGGTAATAGTGTTCCGAGTAAACTGTTCTGCGGTTTCATTAATTGGTTAGGACATTTGATTTCAGATATGTCAGGTTCTTCAGGTAGTAAAGGTCGTGGCATGGGTATTCCTTCTCCGCTATGGTCTTGGATTAATGATGTTATAGTTGTAAAAAAGAAATTAAACATTCCTATATCAGATTTTGATAAAAAAGTTAGCAACCTTTCGTTAATAATATTTGAGGAAGGATATGACATTAGATTCCAAACAGCACAGGCTATACCAGTGTTGATTAATGAACTATTAGTAAGATCAATTTATTCGATAAGACGTCTTGTTTCATACTATACAAATACATCAAAGGAAGAACGCTCATTCTCTTTGTTGTGGGAAAAATGCGAACCATTTTCAAATGCAACAGTAAAAAGAATGTTAACAGTTTCTCATGGGACGTTTTGTTTGATGGATGTTGGGGATGCTGTTATTAGAGGATTTGCTACCGGTGGTGGAACATTTAATGTTGTTGAATGTATTATGCGTCTAAACATTGTGGGCTTGGGTAGATTTGCCATTTCATTATATGGAGAAGGAAAACGTTTCTCTAGGAGAATTGATGTTAAAGAAAACATATTCTTTATAAAAGGAGAAAAAACAATAACAGAAGCATATATTGAGGATTTACAATACTTGGCAAATAAATATGACGATAAAGATTATTTATTGTTTGTTGATGATTTGAATTCTGCTGACTTATATAAAAAAGCATTTGAAAAGACGGTTAAATTAGCAAAACTAAGAGGAGTACCAGAAGAAAAATTATATTGTAATAAAGAAGCATTAGATAAATACTTTTTAGGAGAATAGTGATATGTCAAAAAAGAAAAAAAGATTGATTGTAGCTCAAGAGAAGACCCAAGAAGCAATTGATAAAACAAATGAAAAAATAATGGAATTGGGAGATAATACAAGCTCTCTATATTCATCTATTGAATCTTTACAAAATAGATTTGAACAAATAAGAAATAAACCCGACGATGACAAGATAAGGTATGAAGAAATAAAAAGGGTTAGATTAGAGTGGAAGAATCAAGCTGAAAAGATAGAGAGTGATTATAGAAAAGCTACTCTTAAAGACGGCGGTAAAGCCGCAGTTGGAGTGAGCGCTGGAATTACTGTAGCTGCGATGGGGCCTACGTTGGCTATGGGAGTAGCTACAACTTTTGGTGTTGCACCAACAGGAACAGCTATATCAACATTAAGCGGAGCAGCTGCAACTAATGCTGCGCTAGCGTGGTTAGGTGGGGGTGCCTTAGCAGCTGGTGGAGGAGGAATGGCAGCTGGCGAGGGTCTCCTTGCTTTGGCTGGACCTATTGGCTGGGCAATTGGTGGTATTGCATTGTTATCTACAGGAATACTTTATTTTAAGCATAGAAAAGATAAGAAAAAACTAGATGATATTTTTACCTTAATGAGTTCGAGAGATGTAACTAGTTATGAACTTGCTATAGTTGAACTTAATGAGAGAATCAAAAGAATTAAAGATGAAAACAAATTGTTAAGTGATGCAATAAATGAAATAAACACATTTGGTCTTGACTATAAAGAAATGACAGAAAAACAACAGTACACATTAGGATCATATTTACATCTTATGAATTCATCTACTCAATTATTAGTAAATCCTGTAAAAGGATTAGAACCAAAATATACAGAAGATGACCATAAGAAGTTTAAAGAAAGTAAAAGAGATGACATCGACGATAAGTTTGATGCAGTTATCATTTCACTTTGCAATTTGTTATATAAAATTGATATCGATGAAAAAGGAAAAAAACTTCTTCGAAAATCTTTTAAGAGAAACAAAAAAATGCTTAAAGAACTAGACATAAGTAAGAAGGAGTTTAAGAAAGAAAAGAGTATTATGGATGAAGTTGAATGTGCGCTGAATTATAAGTACGAACATTAGCTTGTTTGAGAAAGGGTTAAGTATGGGTTTGATTAAAGAAGGAAAAAAGATAGCAAACGAAGTTAGAGACAGAAAGAATAAAAAGAAAATAGAAAAAGAGAAACTAAAGATCAAAGAACAGGAAAGAGCAAAGGAAAGAAAAGAATTAGAGAAGCAAAGACTTGAAGATGAAGAAAAGAGACTATATGAGTTAGATGATAAAGGCATACAAGTAGAGTTGATTAAAGCAGTGAGAGGGCATTATAGTCAATATGAAGAATTAGTGAAAAAGACAATGGACATAGATGACGAAATTGCAAAAATGAAAGCCAGAATTACTTATCTGGAAGCATTAACTATAGCCTCTGCTAGTGATAATGATGAAGAATACGAATATGAGTATGAAGAGGAATATGAGGAAGAATAATATCTCATACTTAATATAATAGTTCATATGATAAAATATTATCAAGTTTAGTTTGGAATAAAAAGGAGATAATTATGGGAGAGAACAACAAAGTGGAAGAAAGGATAAATCTTGCAAATACTATTATGGATCAAAGTGAATCAATTAATATTGTTGAAGCATTTACAACGGAGATGAAAGAAAAGTGGGAGAGTATGGGTAAGGTAAACTTGGTAATTGCTGGCAAAACTGGTGTGGGCAAAAGCACACTTATCAACGCTGCATTTGGTGAAGATTTAGCGGAAACTGGAGTCGGAAAACCAGTAACAGAAGGAATAAAAGAGTATAAGAAAGATAATTTTCCATTAAGAATTTATGACACAATGGGTCTAGAGTTGAGTGAAGATAGACAAGACTTTGCTATTAAACAAATCAAAAACTTATGTAAGGAAAAGAAACTATCTGATGATACTTCAGATTACTTACATTTTATGTGGTATTGTGTTCATGGAAATGGTGCTCGTTTTGAAGAATATGAAAAGAATTTTGTGAATGCTATTGCGGAAGAAATGCCAGTAATGATTGTGTTCACTCAAACAATTATTAAATCTCTTGCTAGAGAATTAAAAGAACAAATAGAAGATATGGGTGTTAATGCGAGATATATTATTACGGTTAGAGCCCAATCATATACAGATGATGAAGGGAAGTTGCTTGAGCCATTTGGTGTAAGTGAATTGATTGAAGCGACTTATAGGATATTACCCAGTGCCGTGCAAAAAGCCTTTGCCAATGCACAAAAAGCTAGCCTTAAAGTTAAAGAGAGGCAAGCTACCGAGATTATTGCGGGAACGGTTGCGGTAGCCTTTGGAGAGGGTTTCTCACCTCTTCCTTTTTCAGATGCTGTAGTATTAGTTCCGACAGAAATAGCAATGATTGCAGGAATAACAGCAGTTTATGGATTGGATTTAGAGAAATCTGTTATTACTGGTCTTGTGACTTCTGTGCTAGGTTGTTCAGGAGCGACTGCTATTGGTAAGACAGTGGTAGCTAATTTGTTGAAATTAATTCCGGGAGGAGGAACAGTAGTAGGCGGATTTATTAGTGGTGGTGTAGCAACCACATTAACATTTGCTTTGGGACGAACATATATCGTTATAATGAACAAACTTTTTGACGGAGAGTTAAAACAAGAAGATTTAGAGAAAGAAGAAATGAAGGAGATAATTAAAAATATTTTTAAAGAACAAGTCAAGATAGGTAAGAAAAAAGAAGATAAAGAGATAGAATAAGAATTGTTTTAAAGGCACCCTGAGGGTGCCTTTTTTCTATCAAATGTTATTTTCCACAAAAAAAGCAACCAAAAAAATGGTTGCTTTAAACTTTTTAAATAAAATCAAATAGCTTTAATACAAAAAATATAATAGAACCTAAAGCTAATAATACTAACGCAAATAGGAGTTTTATAAATAATTTAGCAACGCTTGGCCAATTATCATGATCAGTCATACGACCCACCGTCCTTTCATATTAGAACTTAAAAATCTTACGAAAGATATTATATCATACTTGACTATTAATTACTTAGAAAAATACGAAAAAGTATTCCAAATACATGAAAAATTATTATATTAGTTTTATGAAAATGTAGACACTTGCCTTCGTCGCCACGTTTTTTCTCCTTATCCTTATCCTTCGCCACAGGCACCTAATATGCTATACTATCATTAACCCCACATATAAAAAGGAGCACCCCATGGATCCAAACAACCTAGAATTAT
>AUXO011417087.1_pt1 | contig 11125 bp, 9 predicted proteins | sample 768731 | NCBI WGS metagenome assembly AUXO01 (sample SAMN02715735, study PRJNA202380) | gut metagenome | biome: sheep rumen | host: Ovis aries | place: New Zealand: Palmerston North
GAAATATATGGTGAAAAAATGTTATCAAATGCCGAGCTTTTGGCAATAATAATTAAAAGCGGAACCAAAGAAAATACATCTGTAGAACTGGCTAATAAGGTTTTATCTTTAACACAAGAAAAAGATAATTGTGAAAATAATAATTTACTTCAATCGCTTCAAGAAATATCTTTGGAGGAGTTTCAGAAAATTAAGGGGATAGGTAAAGTTAAGGCAATTCAACTTAAGGCAATGTGTGAACTTTCCAGAAGGATGTCACAACCAACGAATCGTAGAAACATTAAGGTGAATTCATCTGTTGATGTGGCTGAACTTTTAATGGAAGAGCTAAGGTTTGAGAAGGTTGAACATGTTAAATTACTTTTGCTTAATGCTAAAAATTTTGTGATAAGAATAGTAGATATTTCAAAGGGAGGTATGAATTCGGCACTTGTAGAGCCTAAAGAGATTTTACAAGAAGCTATAAAATCGGGAATTCCTAAAATAATTTTGGTTCATAATCACCCAAGTGGTGATTCAACACCAAGTCAGGCTGATATTGATTTAACAAAGAGATTATACTCAGCTGCAAATATTTTAGGAATTCAGTTATTAGATCACATTGTTATTGGTGACAGATGTTATACAAGTATTTTTTCAGCGGAAAGGATTGTGGAAAATTAAATTATGAGAAAGAAATCTAGAGTAAAAAATTTTTTTAGCCTAAATTCTAAGGATATTGGTATTGATTTGGGAACTGCCAATATTTTAGTTACTTTGAAAGGTAAAGGAATAGTTTTAAAAGAGCCATCTGTTGTTGCAATTGATAGAAAAAGCGGAAATATATTGGCAACAGGATTTGAGGCTAAAGAAATGCTTGGTAGAACACCAAATGAAATTAGGGCTATAAGACCAATGAAAGATGGTGTTATTGCAGATTTTACTGGAACTCAGTTAATGCTTAAAAACATATTAAAAAAGGTATGTCAAAGATATAATATTAGTAAACCTAGAGTTGTAGTGGGAGTTCCATCGGGTATAACTGAGGTTGAGGAAAGGGCTGTTGAAGAGGCAGTTTTATATGCAGGTGCTAGAGAAGTGTATCTAATAGAGGAACCTATGGCAGCTGCAATTGGTGCAAGCATGGATGTTGCTGAGCCAAGTGGAAATATTATAGTTGATATAGGTGGAGGAACTACTGAAGTTGCAGTAATTTCATTAGGAGGAATAGTTGTAAGTAACTCAATTAGAGTTGCTGGAGATGAGCTAGATGAAGATATTGTTAATTATGTAAAAAGAGAGATGAATTTGGCAATAGGAACTACAACAGCAGAGGATATTAAAATTGAAATTGGTTGTGCAATGCCATTAATGTCTGAGTTAACTATGGAAGTAAAAGGAAGAGATTTAGCAACAGGCCTTCCAGAAACAGTTTATCTTACTTCATCTCAAATACAAGATGCTATGCAAGAGTCAATATCTAAAATAATAGATGCTGTAAAGAGTACACTTGAGAGAACTCCACCAGAATTAGCATCAGATATCATGGAAAAGGGTATTGTGCTTGCTGGAGGAGGAGCTCTAATAAAGAACTTGGACAAGCTAATAAGTAATTTAACAGGTATGCCTGTTTTAATTGCAGATAATCCATTGGATTGTGTTGCAAGGGGTGCCGGAAAAACTCTAGATGAGTTGGAAAAATTAAAAACAGTTTTATTAAATTCAAAAAAGAGAAGATAGGGGTTTTAAAATTGGGGTTGATAGTAGATGAAGAAAGATAAAAAAAGTACTGTAATTGGGATTATTATAACTATTTTAATACTAATTTTTTTAGTGGCAGTTTCCAATACGAAAATTGAAAAAATATCCCAAATTGGTAATCCCTTCACAATTTTTGTTAATAACATTCAGAACGGTTTGGTTTATTTAAAAAATAAAATTGCTGGAAATGATGCATTTTTCATTAATGTTAATGAGATGAAACAAGAGAATGAAAAGTTAAAAAAGGAAAACAGTGAATTACAGCAGTCTTTGAGAGAACTTGAGATAATAAAGGCTGAAAATTCTTCATTAAAGGAGTATGTTAATCTAACCGATAAATATAGTGAATATACTACACATCCAGCAGATGTTATACAATTAGATATTAGTAATTATAGCAAAACTATTATTATAAATGCAGGAAAGAAAGATGGAATAGATGTTAATATGACAGTAATTTCTGATAAAGGACTTGTTGGACATGTTATTTCAGTTACAGATAATACAGCCAAAGTTCAAACTATCATTGATACTTCAAGTTCTGTAACAAGTACAATAAGTACAACAAGGGATAGCATAATTGTAAGAGGTGTTATAGACTCAAATAATGAGTTAACGGCGACTTTTATACCTACTGATGCAAATGTGTTAGAGGGAGATACTGTTGAAACATCTGGAATTGGTGGAATTTACCCAAAGGGAATTCATATTGGAACTATAAAAAAAGTTGTGAATACTAAAAATATTACAAACAGGTATGCAACAATTGAAACAGCAGTAGATTTTTCAAAATTGGAAACAGTATTAGTTATTACAAATTAAAAAGAAGGTGACGTATTCTGAAAAAAATAGTATCAGTTTTAGGAGTAATATTAACTTTTTATATAATATACTTCTTACAAATTAATTTCTTTAATTGGTTCAATATTGCAGGTATTAAGCCAAATTTATATATAGTTTTAATTTTATGTATTGGTCTGTTTATGGGGAGAAACATTGCAATTCCATATGGATTTATATGTGGAATATATTTAGACATGTTAACTGGGAGACAAATTGGAATATCAGCTATTGTGTTTGCATTAATTGGTTTCTTAGGAGGATACTTTGACAAAAATTTTTCTAAAGATAGTAAAATTACAATTTTATTGATGGTTGCGGGGTGTACAGTTCTATTTGAAACAATAGTTTACTTATATACAATAGCCAGAAACCAAATTCCATTGCAATTGTTAGGATTTATAAAAATTCTGTTAATTGAAGTGATATTCAATATTTTATTAACAATAATTTTCTACCCTATAATTAGAAAAACAGGATATTTTTTTGAGAATACTTTTAAAAAGAAAAAATTTTTAACACGATATTTTTAATTATATTTAGATTTCGAAGGAAGGTGATAAGTTGGGTAACTCTGAAATGAGAAGCAGTAAAATTAAATATAATATTCTTTCAATGTTTGTTTACATTGTTGGAATTGTATTACTTATCCAACTATTCAATCTTCAAATTGTGAAAGGGCAGGAGTATAGAGAACAATCAAACACTAGATTAACTAGAGAATCTACATTAAAGGCCGCGAGAGGAAATATATTAGATAGAACAGGTACGCCAATTGTATCGAATACTATGGGATTTAGATTAGATTTATATAAGACTAAAGTAGACACTCAAACATTAAACAATACTATTCTAAATATAATTAATGTTTTAGAAAAAAATGGTGATGTTTATTATGACAATTTGCCTATTAACGTAGAGCCTTTTGAGTTTAATATTCAGGATGAGAATAGCATAAAAAACTGGAAAAAGCAAAACAAAATAGATGAAAACGCATCTGCAGAAGATTGCTTTTATATATTAAAAGAAAAATATCAAATACAAAGTAGTGATATTAAAGAAACAAGAAAAATAATGTCTATTAGGTACGAGATTTCTATGAACGGTTATAGTAGTACACGTGCAGTAGAAATCTGTGGAAACTTAAGCAGGGAAAGTGCAATGGAATTAAGTGAAAGTAACGGTCAATTTGCAGGAATTGATATAGTTACAGAGCCAATAATTTCATACACTTCTGGTAATTTAGCTTCCCATATTTTAGGAACAGTTGGTAAAATTACTCGGAGAAGAATTAGAAGAAAAAAAAGATACATATGATATGAATGACTGGATTGGAAAGACAGGAATTCAGTATGTGTTTGAGGATTTGCTAAAAGGTAAGAATGGAATAAGACAAATTGATATGGACATCGATGGTACAATAACTGGTGAATATATAGAGCAAGAAGCAGTTTCAGGGTCAGATGTTGTTTTAACAATAGATTCAAATTTACAGGAGGTAACTGAAAAAGCTTTAAAAAACAATATAACAAAGATTTCAACAGGAGGATTTTCATATAGAAGTGATGCAAACGCGGGAGCTGTTGTTGTAATGAATGTTAAGACAGGTGAAATACTTGCAATGGCAAGTTATCCAGACTATGAGCCACAGTTATTTATAAATGGGATAAGCCAGGAAAAATATAATGAGTATCAAGGAACATCTGCTTTATTTAATAGGGCAATTAGTGGAGCTTATGCTCCAGGATCAATATTCAAAATGATTACAGGAATAGCAGGACTAGAAACAGGAGCAATAAATACTAAAACTACAATTAATGATACAGGAGTTTACCCACATGCCCATAAACCAGTATGCTGGTATTATACGGAATATGGGAGGGGGCACGGACCTTTAAATGTATCTCAAGCAATAAAGCACTCATGTAATTACTTCTTTTATGAAGTTGGAAATAGGATAGGTATTGATACAATAGAAAAATATGCCAATTATTTTGGCTTAGGTAAAAAAACACAGGTTGAATTACCAAGTGAGGCAACAGGTATTGTTGCAAGCAAGAAAAGGGCTGATGAAGAAGAAAGAACATGGTATTTAGGAGAGACTCTTTCTGCTGCAATTGGACAAAGTTACAACAATTTTACTCCAATACAGATGGCAAAATACATTAGTATGTTGGCTAATGGTGGTAAAAATATTGATGTTACTTTGATAAAGACTATTATTGATAGTGATGGAAATCAAATGAATAAAAATGAAATTAATGAGTATGTAAACCAAAAGCTTGGTTTTGACTCAGATGATAATTCAGAGGATTTAAATATTTCAAATGACAATTTAAAAGCTATTCTAGAGGGAATGAAAGGAGTTACAAGTGAATCTGGGGGTACAGCATATTCAACTTTTGCTGGATTTAATATAGAAGTTGCTGGAAAGACAGGAACAGCTCAAGTTGGAAATAAAACGAATGGATGGTTTGCTGGCTTTGCTCCATATGATAATCCAGAAATTGCTGTAGTTGTAATTGTAGAAAATTGTAACTCACGGAGGTTATACAGCAGAAGTAGCTCGAGATATTTTAGCAGAATATTTTGGGATGAATGCTGTAAAAATAGTTGAATCGCAAGATGCTATTCCAAGTACACAAGTTGTAAGATAAGAAGCACTTAAATCGAAGCAGGAAAGGATGAAAAACATGGCTAACAATGGTATTGGTTTTAGCCTTAGAAGAAAACAAATGACTATTAGAATTAGGGAATATGTTGATTTTAAGGATGTTGTAAGTATTTTAAAAAAGAAAATGCCAGCAATAAGAATGGTATATAAAAATAAGGATCCAGAAAGTGTATATGTAATAGGAATGGATTTCAGCAAAAGGGAACAGCTTCTTATAAAGAAGTTAGTTTGTAAATTTTTTGTAACGGAGGTAAAATTTGCAAGTACGGAAAATTTAGGCCTATACGGAATTCGTAAATCGTTCAACAAGGAGATTGCAACATCAGAAACTAAATTTTGCAGACATTCTTTAAGATCTGGACAAAAAGTGGAGTTTCCTGGAAGCATAGTTGTTTTAGGAGATGTTCATTCTGGGGCAGAAGTTATAGCAGGTGAAAATATAGTAATTTTAGGGGATTTAAAAGGTTTAGCACATGCTGGAGCACATGGTAATAAGGAAGCTATAATTTCAGCTAATTCTATAGAAACTACGCAAATTAGAATTTCTAATGTTATTAGACGTTGTGAAAAAGAGGAATTTGAGAATACAATAGTTAAAACTAATGCATATTTAAATAAGAGTGACGAGATTGTAATAGAATAAGATGAAATAATAACAGACAGAGGAAAACCAATTTTCTCTGTCTGTTAAAAATTAGCTTAATAGTAGGAGAATAAGCGAAATAAATAGGTATTCGTCTTTTATTCCCTCTTGATATAAAAAAAGTAATATGCATATTATAAGCAGGTCGTCAAAGTATATTTTTAAACCAAAAATTTCAAATATAACCTCGCCGTTATTTGCTTGGGGTTTGGGAGGTGGTTCGGTAGATACCACATCTTTTAGATAGGGTATGTTTGAAGTTGCTTTATTGAAAGTTTGTTTGAATGTATTTTGATTTCTTCTAATAAACATTGGTGGAGGAAAAAAAGGAAATCTTGAGCTATACATGTTTACTATCACCACCTAAAGGATTCATTATTTCAAAAATTTTTTCCATTTTCATTAGTTGTATGTATTGGTCAACTTTATTTTTTCTACTTTCTTTCAAATATGGTTTTAATGACATTAATAAATTTGTTCTTGAATCATTTTGTTTGTCGTTCATAGAGTTCATTATTTGTTGTAATTTAAGAATTGTATTCATATCTAGGTTACCAAATATATTATTAGAGCTATTCTCAAATGAAGCGTCTGAATTGTTGCTTGATGAGGTATTTGAGGAGTTAGTACTATTTTCAGAATTGTTTGTATTCATGGAGTTAAACATATTCTTTATGTTATCAGGAATTTGCCCGATTATTCATCATTTTACTAAAGTTTTTAATCATTTCTGACATATCTTCATTCAAAAAAATCACCTACTTTATATATAAAAATAAAACATTACTAATATTATATGAATAGAATAAAAAAATGTGAAAAAAACATATGTCAATATATTGTAATTTATATGAATTTAAGATAAAATATGATAAGTAAATTGTATTATATGAAATAAAAATAATATAATCGAAAAAAATATATCACAATATGTAAAAAACTTTTTTAATATTACATATCAAAACTGACAAAAATTTTACATCTTTATGTATTAAAATATGTGAAGAAAAAAGTGTTGAGGTGGTAAGGATGTTTCAAAATATAGCAAAAGACTTTGAAAAGAAAGAAAGTCAAAAAACGGATGTTAAATTATATAAATTTGAAGAGATTAAAGAATTAATAAAGAAATTTTTTGTGAAACAAAATATAATACTATATGTAATATCTTTAATGGTTTCCATGGTAAGCTTTGGAGGAAGTAGCTCACTTGGACTTGCTCCGTTTGCATTAGCGATAGTCGCTGCTACCATGGCAAATGCAATACCAATAGGTGTGGTTTATATTTTAACTTGCATTGGAACCTTTATAGGTTTTGGATTAGATGGCTTATTAAATTACATTATTACATCGGTAGTATTTTTTGCTAGTCTATTTGTATTGAAAACAAGAATACAAGATGATTGCAATGAAAGAAGAAAAGTTGGTAAAAATTTGATTATTGCAAGTTTAATAGTTCAAATTGCACCAATAGCATTTGGTACATTTTATTTATATGATTTATTAATTGGAATTATGCAGTCAATAGTCGCATTTATTTTTTATAAGATATTTGTAAATTCTATAACAGTTATAAGGGATTACAATTATAAAAAGGTGTTTTCTATTGAGGAATTAATGGGAGCAAGTATGTTGCTAGCAATTGCTCTTTCAGCGTTAACTCCTATACATATATTCAATTTTTCAGTAAAAAATATTTTATGCATTTTAATTGTTTTAATACTAGGTTGGAAAAATGGAATGCTTGTTGGTGCAACAGGTGGAATAACAGTAGGAATAGTGCTAGGGATAATAGATTCAGGGAATCCAATTATGATTGCTGCGTTTGCAATATCTGGCCTACTTGCAGGACTATTCAGTAGGTTTGGCAAGCCAGGTGTTATAATAGGTTTCGTTCTTGGAAACACAGCGCTAACATATGTATCAAATGGAAATGTAGTACCTGTAATAGTTTTTCAAGAGATACTTTTAGCGTCATTAGGATTATTATTAATACCTAAGAAAGTGGAATATGCAATAGAAGATATGTTTAACAGTTCAAAATTGTTGCCAGAGATGACGGGTAGAGCTCTTGAGGGAAGCAAGGAAACTATAAGAAAGCTAACTAATATTTCAGAAACAATTTCAGAACTTGCAAAAAGCTATACACAAACTGCGGCTACAGTTCTAGATGATGAAATGACAAAAATAGAAAAGGAAAATGAAGAAATATTTGTAAAAGAATTGCACAATAATATTGAAGATTTAGAAGATAATATGTTATTTGAAGAATTATATTACTCAGATGAAATTGTATCAGATATTTTTAAATCATTATTATTAAATACTAGAATTACAAAAAAACAGTTAGTAGAAATTTTTTCAAATCATAACAGTTATATTTTAGGATATGATGAGGAAAATGATAATGAAGAAATAGAGAAAGATATTAATGAAATGATTAAGAAGATCAATTATTCCTATAAAATGAGTAAAATGAATTTTGTGTATAAAAAGAAGATAGAAGAGAATAATAAAAATGTATCAGCACAGTTACAAGGCGTTTCAGAAATTATTGCAGAAATAGCAGATGATATCGAGGATACGCAAACTTCAAATGACGATGAATTTAGGAAGGAAAAGGAACAAATTATACAGTTGCTAAAACAAAAGCAGATATTGGTTGATGAAATATACATAAAAAAAGAGGAAACAGGTAGATACAAGGTAACTGTATATCAAAAATGTTGTGAGGAAATAGATGGAAGTAATTGTCCATATAAAACAATAGGACAAATTATTTCAAGGGTATTAAAGGAAAATGTAAGTTTATCTGAACAGGTTTGTGGACTAAGAAATAATGATGATATATGTAAATTTTCATATATGTCAAAAGATAAATTTAAGTTGCAGATTGGAATAGCCAAGTCAACAAAGAATGGATCTCCTGTCTCAGGTGATACAAGTATTCAAACTAGACTTGATGATGGAAAATACTTAATAGCATTAAGTGATGGTATGGGGTCTGGACCTGAGGCACGAAAAAGTAGTAAAATAGCAATTAAAATGCTGGAAAGATTATTAACTTCAGGGTTTAAAAAAGATACCTCAATAAAGTTGATTAATTCTACTTTGGCTTCAACTATGCAAGAGGAAGATATGTATGCCACATTAGATATAGCAATTCTAGATTTATATTCAGAAAACATGGAGTTTGTGAAAAATGGAGCATGTCCAACTTATATTAAAAGAAATAAAGATGTTCAGTTATTGAAATCTGTTTCTATGCCAACTGGTCTATTAGAAAATATTGAACTTATTGTGTACGACAAGGATATTCAAAAGGGTGATATTATTGTTATGTGTTCCGACGGTATTATTGAATCTAATTCTGATTATCAAAACAAGGAATTATGGCTAAAGTATTTGTTGGAAGAGATTAGTAATGATGATGTTCAAAAGATTGCGGATATTATTATTTCAGAGGCTATTGATAATGATTTTGGAAAAGAAAAGGATGATATGACAGTAATTGTGGCTAAGGTTTGTTAGCCACTCCTTTTCTTTTATAATTATTTTAAAAAACATATTTACAACAAAAAAGTCATTGTGCTATAATTTAGTAAGAATAAAATGAGGTGATTTGATGAATCAAATTTTAATTACAAAGGATGAAAAGGGCGTTCAAGTTAATTTAATGAAGCCTGTTGTTAAGTTTTTTGCTATTGTGGCAATAATTTTTTCTATAATATTAATTGGAGAGGGAATCTTTAATTTATATGGTAGTTTAAGAAAAAATAATTCATATATAAAACCAACACTTAGTGCTGAGAAGTATGGTAGTGACATTGAAGTTAGCATAAATAGTGAAGTTGGAATCAATAAAGTTATGTATTCATGGAATAATGGTGAACAGATTGAGTACAAGGGCGAAGGAAAAAAGATTATAAAATTTGAAACAGCTATACCAGCAGGAAACAATAAACTTAAAATTACAGTTTTAGACGTTGAGGGAAACAAAACAAAGTTTGAAGAAATCCCAGTTGCATTTACTGAGGCTGATGATACAATAAAACCAAAAATATCTATTGAAAATGCAAAAGGTAAGTTAGCTGTTACAGCTACAGATGAAACAGAAATTGATTATTTAACATATCAATGGGAGGGTGAAGAAGCTACTAAAGTTTCACCAAATGAAGATGATAAAACTACAATTAAACAGGAAATAGAAGTTCAAAAGGGTACAAAAAAATTAACAATTGTTGCTGCTGATAAAACTGGAAATACAGAAACAGTAACTAAAAAGATTGTTGGATCAAATGGACCAGAAATTAAGGCAACTGTATCTGATGGAAAATTTGTTGTAAAGGTAACTGATGAATATAAAATAACAAAAATTGTGTACACACTAAACGACAAAGAAGTTACTGTTGAAAATATTCCAGAAAATGCTAAAGAGTATGAATTTGATATACCTTTAGAAGACGTAGAGGTTAACTATTTAAAAATTAATGCTTATGAAAATGGTATTATGACAGAATATAAATGTAAAAAAACAAAATAAGGTTGTGAGATACAAATGATTCAATATATATATATTATAGATGAAGAAATTGATTTGTATAATGAATTAAAGGAATTATTTAGGAAGGAAGATAATTTTTGTTTTAGAAATGTAAAACCCGCTGACCTAGAAATTGCACTAAAAAATATTCCTTCTCTAATAATAATTCATGAAGATAATATACAATGTAACATAATAGATATATGTAATAAAATACGCGAAAATGATGACAATAGAATTACTCCAATAATTGTAATATCATCAAACATAGACCATATGCATAGGGTGGAGGTTTTAAAGAGTTCTGTTGAACATTTTATAAAGAAGCCAATTGATGAAGAATATTTATATTACACTATAGTAAATATAATTAGATTATTAGATATAAATAGAACGGTTAGCCCATTGACTGGGCTACCTGGAAATGTACAAATTCAGGCAGAAATGAAAAAAAGGCTCATGAATAAGGAAAAATTCACAATGCTTTATTTAGATCTAGATAATTTTAAAGCGTATAATGACGTATATGGCTTTATAAAGGGTGATGAAATAATAAAATTTACTGCCAGAACTATATTAAAAAATGTTCATGAAATTGATAAAGAAAATGGCTTTGTAGGTCATATTGGCGGGGATGATTTTATAGCTATAATTTCTAATGATAAATTTGAAGAGTTGTGTCAAAATA
>AUXO014725858.1_pt1 | contig 11125 bp, 10 predicted proteins | sample 768731 | NCBI WGS metagenome assembly AUXO01 (sample SAMN02715735, study PRJNA202380) | gut metagenome | biome: sheep rumen | host: Ovis aries | place: New Zealand: Palmerston North
ATTTCTAATGCCATAATTATTCCTCCTTATTATCGAAAAAATATCCAAACAATTTACCTATATTAAAACCGTTATCATTATTCTTTCTACCTTCTACTAATTTATATTGCTTATCTTCACTAAGCATAGTATACTCTCTACCTCTAATAGATAATTTATTTATAAAATATTTAATAAGTCCATATGATGAAGAGTATGCCATATTTCTTATTCCAACTACTTCAATTGGTTTTACAACAGTCTTATCTTTAAAAACTCTTTTACATATATTATCAAACCCAGGAATATTGCCTATTCCTCCTGTAATAATTATATAACGAATTTCCTTTTTTGTTAAGAGATTTATCTCTTTTTTTGCTTTTTCTAATATCTCTTTTAATTTATTTTCTGCTATTTCACTAGCTTCATACTGATTAATCTTAATTTTTATATTAGAATTATCTCTTGTTTCATATACTTCACTATTACTTGCATAATCCTTATCTAAAAGTAAAAACATATCTTTTATTTTTCTTGCTTTTTCTATATTTATATTATACACATATGAAATATCCTTTTCTATTTCATCTGATCCATCCGCAAGTAAAGTTGAATTAGTAATAATACCTTTATTAAATACAGTTAATTCAGTCTTATTACTACCTATATTTATAACTCCTGTTATATCTTTATCAAATTCACTTTCTTTAAAGCAATAATAATCACCAATAGAATTAAATAACAAATCTACTACTTCAATTCCAACCTTTGTAAAAACAGTAATATATCTATATATATTTTTCTTTGGTGCAGTAACCATCATAGCTAAGACATTTAATCTATCTGCTCTTATACCTCTTGGATTTTTAACTTCATTTTTGCCATCAATCATGTACTTAATTGGCATAACAGTAACAAGTTCCATAGTATTATCTATTTTATTATAAATAGATGCTTGAAGAGCATTTAAAATATCATCTGATGTAACAACTTTATCTTCTCCTGTAATAGTTGTATAACCTTCCGTAACTGTATATTTAGCATTATTAATAGGAACAGATATAATTGCCTTATCTAAAGTTATTCCAAGCGATTTATTAATTTCATTAAAAGCATTTTTTAATACTTTTTCGACTTTGTCATCATCTATTATTATACCCTTTTTAATTCCGTCTGAAGGATAACAATTAGACGAAAGAATATTTAATTTATTATATAGTTCTTCTAAAACTACAATCTTAATAAAACTAGATCCTATGTCTACAGAAGCATATATCTTTCTCATGCAAAGTCCTCCTCTATTTTTTATAAAATTATTATATCATATTTTTTTTAAAAACTATATTATTTTAAAAAAAAATAGAAAATATTATATTTTCTATTCCTTTGGAACAAAGTAATTTCCATAATCTAAATATAAAATTCCTTTTTTATTTTCTACTGAATCTATAATACTTTTATAATCATTTATTTTAGATAATTTAGTTAATGTAACATATACATAATTACCATCATTCATAGAAAATAAGAATCTTTCTTTATCTATTCCATTTGGTGAATAAGTTAATTCTGAAATCATACTTAAAGTATTTTTATTTATCTTATTCATTTTACTAATTAATTTATTATATATTTTTTTATCACTTATTTCATTAATTAAAACAGGTGCATTATTATCTATATAATCTACTTCTTCTTTATTTTCCAAAATAGTCTTTTTCTTAGTACTATCATAAAACATTATATTATATTCTTTAATATATACTTTTATTTCAAAATCTAAAGTTCTTTTTATTTTTACATCTTTTATTAGTTTACTTTTCTTTGCAAGACTCTTTTCCATAGGAGTATTAATTGTAATAAAAGATGTTTCTTTATTTAATTTTAATATATTTAATATTTCATTATCATCTAAATAATTATTATCATATACATAATAAGTTCTTACCTTAATTAAAGATAATGCAAAAAAGAAGCCAATAATCATAAGTATGAATAACAAAAATATTAAAACACTCTTAATTTTTAATCTTTTTCTTCTTTTTTTTCTTTTTCCCATTTTTATTCTCCAAAATTTACTATTTCTTGTTCTACTTTTAAGTCTATATCGTATTCTTCTTTAACTTTTTCTTTTATATATTTTATTAAATTTACAATATCTTCTGCGGTAGCATTATCATAATTAATTATGAAATTAGCGTGTTTTTCAGAAACTTTCGCTCCTCCTACCATATAACCTTTTAATCCTAAATCTTCAATTAATTTACCTGAAAATATAGTATCTGACGGATTTCTAAATACCGATCCTGCAGAAGGATATTCTAATGGTTGACTTTCCATTCTTCTTTTTCTTCTATCATTAATTAAATTAATTATTTCTTCTTTATCTCCATTTTCTAATTCTAATGTAGCTTCTAAAATAATATAATTCTTTTCTTGAAAGATACTATGTCTATAAGAAAAATCTAATTCTTCTTTATTCTTAGTGACTAAATTTAAATTTTCATCTAAATATGTAACAGTTTTTAGTACTTTACTCATATCACTCTTATAAGCACCTGCATTCATGTATATTGCACCGCCTACATTACCAGGAATACCTGATGCAAACTCTAAACCGGATAAACCATTATTTGCGCATAAATTAGCTAGTTTAACAAGCAAATATCCTGCACCTACAGTAACTATATTATCTTCTATCTTTAAATCATTAATTTTAGATAAACTAATTATAATTCCATCAAATCTATTAGATGAAAAAATTACATTACTACCATTACCAATTATTTTAAATTTTATATTATTATTTTTTATATATTCTAATAATATAACTAATTTTTCTTTTGATGAAGGTACTACAAAATAATCACATTTACCTCCAACTTTATAAGTAGTATGTTCCTTTAATTCTTCATTATAAAGAACATCTCCTATTTCATTATCTATTAAAAATTTTTTTATATTCATACATTAACCTACTAATCTCTTTATTTCATTATAGATTCTTTCTTCAACATTATAAACTGCCATTTTATTTGAAGCTTCTGCCATAATTTTTAATATATCTTTATCTTTTACAAGATCATTAACCATATCATTTAAATTATTACCAGTAACTTCATTATTTAAAATGATCTTAGCTGCATTATTTTTTTCAAATACTCTAGCATTATCTTCTTGTCTATTAGAAGAACAACTAGGTAGTGGAATAAAAATTGCAGGTTTCCCCATAAGAGCAAGTTCAGTAAGCGTAAGAGCTCCACTTCTTGCTATTACAAGATCTGATACACTAAGTATCTCATCCATATTATAAATGTATGGTAATATTGATACATCTTTAATACTATCAACGCTCATATTATTATTATTTAATTTTTCTTTAATACTATCATATTGTCCTTTTCCAGTTGCCCAAATTAATTTATAATTAGTATTCATTTTATTAATAATAATATCTAAGATACAATCATTAATCTTTTTAGCGCCTTGACTTCCACCGAAAACTAAAACAACTGGTTTATCATTATTTAATCCAATATCTTTTAATATATCTTTTTTATTTTTAGAATTTAATTTTAAAGGCTTTACTTTTGTTGGAGTTCCAGTATATATTACTCTTTTAGCTTTTTCTAAACCATTTTTAGCATCTTCAATACCAAGTAATATAGTATCTACTTTTCTAGATAATAATCTAATTGCTAAACCTGGATATGCATTACTTTCATGTAATAAAGTTGGTATATGCAATTTGTAAGCAGATGAAATAACTGCGCCACAAATATATCCTCCTGTACCAATAACTATATCAGGTTTAAATTCTTTTAATATCTTTTTAGCTTGAGAAAAACCTTTAATAGTTTTTATAGTCTTTTTTAAATTATCTATATTTATTTTTTTACTAAAACCATAAGCTTCAATAGCATATGATTTATATCCTGCATTATGAATTAAATCTTCTTCTAATTTTTTTCCTGTTGCAATAAATCTAATATCTGAACCCGGATTTTCTTTTTCTATTATATCTGCAATTGCAATTCCAGGATTAATATGTCCGCCTGTACCAGCAGCAGCAATAATTACTTTCATTTTCTTCACCTATTTAATTATATCATGGGATTAAAAAAAGAAGAACTATTTTCTTCTTTATTTTGTAGAATTTTTATTCCAAATAAATTGACCTAAATCATAAATTCCAGGTATTTTATAATCTTCACCTTGACAACCTTTAACAAGTGCAACAATCATGAATACAAAGATTACAACATTTAAAGCCCAGAATAATAATCCTATAAATGGAATTGCACATAAAATAGTCATTGCAAGTTCAACTACAAATAAAGCACCTGCTTGATTATATAAAAATTTAGCTCTTTTTCCATATTTAGAATCATCCATAAATGAAAAAATAAATCCTAAAATACTTACTAAATATACAAGTATAGTCTCTCCTACAAGATCAATTCCAGTAAAAGTCTTTTCAACTTTCTCAATCTTTGCTTTTTCAGCCATTTTTAACTTCACCCTTTCATCAATAAATATATCATAAATTTAATTCTTATTCAAACAATTTTTATAATTGTGATACAAAAGTGTCTAATGAAATATCTCCATTAATTCTCATTCTAGATAATGTATATGGATTATCATTTATATGTATTTGACCATTTTGAGTTGTAAATCCTAAACTAAATCCAGCATCTTTCATTATCTTTATTGTATTATCACTATAATCTCCAAATGGATATGCTAATGAATCACTATTATTTAATGCTTCTTTTGATTTTAATAAATCATTTAAACCTTCTTCATATGAAACACATTGAAAGTATCCTCCATGCCCCATTCCAGAACATCCTGCTTTATGCATATCATGTGTATGAGATTGAAATATAACATAACCAGTATTTGTCATTTCTTGTTGTAAATCCATTGATACATCAGTCCATGAAGTAACAACAAACATAACAATAGGAACTTTATATTTAACCGCCAGTGGATAAGCAATTGAATAATTATCCGCATGCCCATCATCCATAGTTAAAACTACAGACTTTTCTGGTAAATCTAATTTACCATCTACATATTTTCTAATTTCTTTCATATTAGGAAAATAATAATCATTTTCACTAAGATATTTTAATTGTTCTTCAAAATGACTCTTACTAATATAGTTATTATCTTCACCAGTTTCAGCCATATCATCATAGAAATAATGATACATAAATACACTTATACCATCAGTATCTTTATTAGTAACCTCAAATACTTTAACCTTTCTTTTTAAAGTAACCTCATTATTATCGCTGTCAGTAACAGTATAATCTACTGTATAATCACCTGGAGTATCAATCTTAATATTATTAACAATTTTAATTTTGTTACTTATATCTTTATCTTCTTCATCAAGCGCAGTCGCACCCATTTCTTCATATACGCCATTTTTAACTATTTTCATTGATTCTTGTCCCTTTAATTTAATAACAGGAACATTTCCCTTTTTCTCTTTTTTTACCACTTTTACTTCTTTTTTTGTATCTTTATTAGTAATTAACATAGTATCCCTATTAATTATCTTATAAACCATAAAAATACAAAAAGAAATAAGTGATAATGCAAAAAGAAACAAAAATATTTTTTTAATCATTTTCATAAATACTTCCCTATCCTTTATAAAAATTATAACATCTATAATTTTTTAACGCAAACGTTTCTTGAAATATTTAATACTATTCCTATTGATACCATTAGGTATTGCACTAATTCATATCATAATCTTTTTAATAAATTACATATAATATCTTTATCTTCTATTTTAGAAATTTCAAAACATTTCTTTCCTAAATCTTTAAACGATGATCCGCAATGATACAATATTTTTTTATCAATAATTATAAATCTATCATGAAAATTATTATTAATTATTAATTCTACATTCTTATATTGTTTTCTATATTTATCATAATCTTGGTTATTATAATTATTAGTTATTATTACTACATTCTTTTTTGTTTTAGCAAGTATATCTAGTAAGTTTTTATCTATATAATTATCAATAATTATTATTTCAATTTTAGATTTATTAAATATATCAAGTAGTAATGAATAGGCATCATATATTTGACCCTTAAAAAATAAATGGTTATTTTTTTCTTTAAAGTTAGAAAATGTATTTTCTACTATTTTTAATCTCTCTTCATGTTCTAACACTAGGTTATTAATATATTTTTGTTCTATTAAATTATCAGAAATATACTTTTTCATTGCTACAAAAGCATCCATAATTCTAATACTTACTTCTTCTGCAACATCAGTTCTCAAAACACTTGCCAGCATGGCAACACCTTGTTCAGTAAATACATACGGTAAATATTTAGAATATTTGCCTTGTTCCAGTTTTAAGGTTTCAGATTGAAACCTTAAAATTTCATAGTATTCTGTTTTTGTTAACTGAAACATAAATCTTTCCGGGAATCTTCTAATATGCCTTTTCACTGCTAAATTTATGGTTTTTGTACCATTTTTGCAACAATATAACTTGGCTAAATCAGAATCTAGCATTACTTGCGCACCTCTAATTTCATAAATCATATCTTCTATTTTAATTTTTTTATTTAATATAATATTACTCATTTTTTGACCCCCTCAAATTATCAATAACATTATATCAAACATTTGTTCTTGTATCAACCAATATTTCTTGAAATATTTAATACTATTCCCATCGATACCATTGTTATTATTAAAGAACTTCCTCCATATGATAAGAAAGGTAATGTCACTCCAGTAACAGGCAAAATAGAAGTTACTACCCCTAGATTTAATAGTATTTGAAAAGAAAGTTGAAACGCTATTCCAAAAGATAAAAATTTTGGAAATAATTCATTAGACATAAGTGCAATTCTTATTATTCTATAAATTATAAAAATAAATAAAAAAGAAACGATTAGAATTCCTAAAAAACCAAATTCTTCACTAATAATTGAAAAAATAAAGTCTGTTTGAGGTTCTGGTAAATAAAAATGCTTTTGAATGCTATTAAATAACCCCATTCCAAATAAACCTCCTGGTCCTATGGCATACATAGATTGTATAGATTGAAATCCTGTTCCTAAAGGATCATTCCAGGGATTTAAAAAAGCAGTTATTCTATTAATTCTATATGGTGCGGATATTATTAGTATAGATAAACCAATAAGACCTAATAAACCAATTCTTACAAAAAATGATAAATCTACACCCGAAACAAATAATAATCCCACAATACTCATAAGTAAAATAACTCCACTACCTAAATCTGGTTCTAACATAATTAATAAAAAGGATATAGATACAATTATTAATAATGGAAATATTCCTTTTTTTATACTTTTTACATCTTTAATATTATTAACTAAATATTTAGATGAAAATATAATTAAAGATAGTTTCATAAATTCAGATGGTTGAACACCAAGTCCTCCAAAACCAAACCAACTTCTTGAACCATTTCTAATTTTACCTATTCCAGGGATTAAAACTAATACAAGCATAATAAAACATATCATAAATAACAAATTACTTTTTTTATAATATATATGATAATCTATTTTTGATACTAATATCATTAATAATAAACCTACAATAAAGAAAAAAGATTGTAATTTTAAAAATCTATAAGAATCATTATATTTATAATTAGACCATACATAGGAAGATGAATATATCATTAATATTCCAAATAAACAAATAATAATTATAAAAAGAAATAGTTTAGTATCAAATTTCTTCATTTAACCACCCATTAAATTTTATGCACAAAAAAATAAGATATTTATCTTATTTAAGTGTCTAATTCAATATAATATAATTTATTATTATCTGTATCATATAAAACTATAAAGAAATTATACGATTTTTCACTAGAAACATTTAATTCGCTTCTAGAACCTAATTGTTTATCATAAAAGTAATAATAACCATTTTTAATATTAGGTAAATCATAATTAGAAAGAGAATTAGATATATACACTATACTATTTAATTCACCTGTTAAAGGTAACTTATTCCATTTTCTTATTTCTTTTAATATTTCTTTTGAGTCATTAGAACAACTTAATTCTGCATAAGTATATCCATCATTATGAAATCCTTTATGAGTATCAATATTTCTTACAACTTCACAATCATTTAATTTAGTATTAATATTATTTTGAATCATTGAAATAGCATTATCATATTTAGAAAATAAAATCTTCGCTACTAAAAATATATTTATAATTACAAATAAAACTTTTTTCATATTTTCCTCCTTAGAATAAAAAAAAGCAAATATTACTATTTGCTTTAAACCCATATTGTATATATAATTGCACTAGCTCCTAAGATAAATCCTATAACATAGAATAATCTAACTATGTCTTCTTCAATCCAACCTAGTTTCTCAAATGTATGATGTATTGGAGTCATAGGAAATAATCTTTTTCCTCTTAATTTAACAGATGCAATTTGTAATATAACAGATAGTGTTTCAAGCACGAATACGCCACCAATAACAATTAATGAAAATTCTCTATGAGTTAAAATTGCTACTGTTGCTAATGTTCCACCTAAAGCAAGTGATCCTGTATCTCCCATAAATATTTTTGCTGGATGACCATTAAATACCAAGAATCCTAATAGTCCTCCTGTTAAAATAAAGCAAAAAATTGCAATATCTTCAGAACCAGCTAAATATGGAGAATTCCAGGCAATCATACCATATATTAAAAAACATATTAATGATAATCCTCCTGCTAATCCATCTAATCCATCAGTCAAATTAACTGCATTACTTGTTCCTACTAACATAAACAATATAAAGAATCCATATAAGAATCCTAAACTAATATGTATATTTAATGCTGCTACTTCTAAACTAGTATCTGCACCTGATTTAATATATAAATAGAAAAATATAATAGCAATAACTACTTGTGCAGTAAACTTTTGAAGTCTAGTTAATCCTTTTTCATTTGATTGATATTTAATTTTAAAATAATCATCAACAAAACCAATTAGTCCAAATCCAAAAAATACAAATAATACAATAAATAAATTAGTTGTAATAGTCATCTTTTTTGTAATAAACATTGCTGCTATTGCAATAATTGTTGATACTGAGAAGATTAATCCTCCCATAGTTGGAGTCCCTGATTTAGCTTTATGTGCTTTTACAAACTTACTTGTTACTTGTCTGGCTTTTCTTTTTCTCATAAAAGGAACAAAAAAAGTACCAAAAATAACAGATACAAGGAATCCTATAAAAATAGCAAGTACTGATTTTGCTAATATTAACATAAAATTCACATCCCTTACGTTTCCAGTACCTATTATATCATATAGAATGCCATTAATATTTAAAAATCTATATAAATTTACATTTTTTAACATTTTAATCACCTAGCATTATTCTTATTTTACTTCCTTCAAGTACTCTTTCACCCTTTATAGGTGATTGATATATTATCTTTTTACCAGTACCACTAAACTCTAATGTAAAACCTTCAAGTTTATATTTAATATCATCATAATTTTTTCCAATTAAATCTGGTACAGTTAAATATTTCTTATCCCAAGGTTGATAATTTTTTTCCTTAGCCCCTTCTGGTTTTTTTATATTTAATGCATCAATTGAATCAAGTAATATAGATCTAGCTATAGGTGCAGAAACTGTTCCTCCATATTGAACTACTCCTTTTGGATTATCTATTGCAACATATACTACTATTTTAGGATCATTTGCGGGCATGAATCCTATAAAAGAAACTATATAATTACCTGACATATATCTTCCATCTTTTACTTTTTGAGCAGTACCTGTTTTACCACCAACTCTATATCCATCAATAAAAGCATTTCTTCCAGTACCATTAGTAACAACACTTTCAAGTGCATTTCTTACTTCTTTACTAGTTTCTTTACTAATAACCTTTCTAACTAAAGCCTTATTATATTGTTTAATAACAGAATTAGTTTCAGGTTCTAATATACTTTTAACTATATATGGTTTATATAATTTTCCTCCATTAATAGCAGCCGATACCGCCGCTATTTGCTGTATTGGTGTAACTGATACTCCTTGACCAAAAGCTGTAGTAGCAAGTTCAACAGGACCTACTTTATCAAGTGAAAATAATATTCCTGTTGCTTCTCCATTTAAGTCAATGCCAGTCTTCTTACCAAATCCAAAATTATTAATATATCTAAATAATCTTTCTTTACCAAGTTTTTGCCCCATAACTACAAAGCCAGGATTACAAGAGTTCTCTACTACATTTAAAAATGTTTCATAACCATGACCTCCAGCTTTCCAACATTTTATTTTAGCATTTTCTACTCTTATTGAACCAGAATCATAAAAATGATCATTATATAAATCAAGTGTCTTCTCTTCTAGTGTTGCTGCTAGAGTGATTATCTTAAATGTACTACCTGGTTCATAATTCATCCATATAGGTAAATTTCTATTTATTTCTTCTACTGAATAGTTTTGATAATTATTAGGATCAAAATTGGGTCTAGAACTCATTCCAAGTATTTCTCCAGTATTTGGATTCATTGCTATTGCTATTGCATGTTCTGGTTTATACTTTATTACAGCATTATCTAATTCTCTTTCAATAGATTTTTGTATCTCATTATTAATTGTAAGCATTACATTCATACCATCAGTAGGTTTCTCATATACTTCATTTAGTTTTAATTTGTTTCCTTTCGCATCACTAAAATATTTAATAGAGCCACTCTTACCAGTTAAATAATTATTATATTTTAATTCTAATCCAGATAACCCTTGATTATCTATTCCAACATATCCAAGTACATGAGATAAATTTTTATCATATATATAATTTCTTTTTGTTTCTTTAACAAGATATACTCCCTCTAAATTTAAAGATGAAATTTTATCAGATATTTCAAAAGATAATTTTCTTCCTTCAGGATGTACTCTTTCTATAGATGTTTTTTTATATACATGCTTCTTCATTTCTTCTAATGAAACATTTAATATTTCAGAAAGTAATTTAGATGTCTTTTCTTTATCTTTTATTTGATTTGGAATTAATACTAAAGATGTAGTTGTTAAATTACCTGCGAGTAAATCTAAATTTCTATCATATATATTTCC
>AUXO013343204.1_pt1 | contig 11124 bp, 9 predicted proteins | sample 768731 | NCBI WGS metagenome assembly AUXO01 (sample SAMN02715735, study PRJNA202380) | gut metagenome | biome: sheep rumen | host: Ovis aries | place: New Zealand: Palmerston North
GCTTCTAATAAAACCATCCCTAAACCTTCATGATAAGAAGAAAGTACGTAAAAGTCACTATTCTGATATTCAGTATAAATATCATTTGTAGGAGGCAATATGGATATTCGATTTTCCAAACGATAATAAACTATCAGTTTCTTAAGATCATCTTCACAACTTCCTTTCCCATAAATATCAATTCGCCATTTAGTACATTTTTTCTCAATCATAGCAAAAGCTTTAATTAACCTGTCAAAGCCTTTTACCTCTTCAAGCCTACCTACAGATATTATTCGAAATGATGTTAATTTATTTCCAGGTATCAAAGGAAAAGAAAAATATGTCAACGGGTTAGGAATTACTTCAATCTTGATAGATATATGCTTACGCCATTCTTCTGCATCTCCATGAGTTAAACACACCATGCGATCAAAACGATTCACATATCTTAGATTCTGTTTATCATAGAACCTTGCAAAATAATGCAAAAACGGATAATGCATATACATCGGTTCTTTTATCACAGAAAAGAAAGTTTCATGTGATTCTATGACCATCTTTGATTTATGACAAGCCATACAAATCTCTTTTATAACATTCATACAGCCTGCAATTGTCAATACAACATCAGGACAATTTTCTTTTACGACTTCTCTTAGACGTTTATAAAATACAGATTTCAATTGAAAATACTTATAAAATCTTATATATAATGGGTATCTACTTAAACTATAGAATGGTGTTTTTAAATCAATAATTATCACGTTTGGATGTAAGGTCAAAATAATAGGATGGGAACCTTGTTCATACGTAATAAGTAAAACTTTATATCCATGACTTGCAAGCCAATTGATTTTCGAACTTAAAGTCCGTTCAATCCCTGCAAGTAACGCCATTGATCTCCAAATATATAATACTGTTTTCATTGTCTATATTATTAACCTAGATATATTTACGCAAAAAGGTGAATTACACGACGTTTAAAAAATCTCCCGTAATAATTCAAATTTATAAAAATATGAGGTAAATATTTGTAAAGCCACCAAGTTAAGATTTGATTCAAACCATTTTTAAATGACAAATCGGGTACCTGTTTTTTTAAGAAATATAGAATTTCTTTTCTTACAGAATCATCTTCAAAACTATACGAAATCAAACATATTAATGTAGAAAATGATATATAAACGTCATTTTTCAATTTATTTTGGATTTCAATACTATTCTCACGTTTTGTCAATTTCCAAGTTTCTGCAATAGATATACAAAAATCATGAGCTTTTCTCATATCAAAGGAATATGTCGCAGATTCATGTCCTTTACGATAAATATTCAACAACCATTTTGCCCTTAAGCATTTACCTGCTTTGAGGTAGCACTCATGAGTAAACGGCACATCCTGATAACGTATACCAGGGACAAACTGAAGATGATTCTCCAATAAAAATTCCCTTTTGAAGAGTGTACGCCAAACAAAGCATTGATACGGATCCAGATCCTCTAGAAATAATTTCTTACCAGACTTCTCTTCCACGTGCCATTCCTTCTGTGGAATAACCTTTTTGGATTCTATTTCCTCATCAGTCATTTCCAGAAAGTCAGCCACAACAAGGTCTGCTTTAGAAGCAATAGCACTTTCAAGTAATAAGGGGAGACTATTATCAATCAACAAATCATCAGAGTCGGGCATGAGAATATACTCCCCTTTGGCTTTAGCAATACCATTGTTTCGTGCTACAGAAAGGCTCAGGTTTTCCTGATTAATCACAGAAATATTGGGATGCGAGATGATGATATTCTGAATCATCTCCATACTCCGATCTTGAGTCCCATCATTGACAATAATCACCTCAAATACATTCTCATCCAAATTTTGACGGAAAATACTCTCCATACATGAACGAATGTATTTCTCCACATTATATACAGGTACAATGATACTCAGTAAGCAATCATTATTCATGACCAATATCCTTTTAGCCTCGGCAAAAATACGAAAAATATCAGGAAATTGCATAATTTTTATATATTATTTTTTAAAAAATATTATTTTTCCAGTTATTTATATATTATTTTTGAACAGAATCCGTATATTTGCAAAAAAAATGGATTGGTACGAGAAATATCTTAGCATTTACGAAAAGCCTTTCAATGAAATCCCTCAGGAAATCATTGATAAGACTCATGATCAGCTAATGGCTCTTCAAAATAATGCCCCCCTTATATCAATCATCATTGTTGCCTATAACGAAGAAAAGCATTTGCAAGCTTGTCTTTGGTCATTAAGTGAAATCAAATGCAAGTATCCAGTTGAGTTTATCGGAGTGGATAATGAATCCAAAGATAGAACCGCTGAGATTTATCAAAAATCAGGTATTCCCTACTATACAGAGCATCAACATACTTGTGGCTATGCAAGACAATGTGGTTTAAATCAGGCAAAAGGTAAATATTCCATGTGTATTGATTCTGATACGATTTATCCTCCTTATTATTTTGAAATCATGGTTGAGGAGCTGATGAAGCCTGGTATTTCTGCAGTTGCTGCCATGTGGAGCTTCTATCCTAATGAGAAACATTCCAAATTACAACTAAAATTGTATGAGTTCTGCCGTGATATTTATATACGCCTTCAAGCCATCAACCGTCCTGAACTCAGCGTAAGAGGATTAGCGTTTGGCTATGATACTGCCAATGCGAAAAAGGAAGGCTACAGGGTTGAACTGCTTCGTGGTGAAGATGGGTCTATGGCTTTAGCCATGAAAAAATATGGAAAGATTAAGTTCATATATGACCGTCGATGCCGCGTGATTACTGGATACGGTTCGTTAAAAGAAAAATATTTGCTAATTGCCATGTGGCGTCGTCTGAAGTTCTATGGAGTATTAAGGCTCTTTTACAAAACAAGCCATTATCAAGATACGAAAGATAATTTTCTTCATAAATAATCTATTTATGTTTTATTAAATTATCTTCACTGTCTTCATAATGCTCTTTTTTATATAAAACTCGAGAGATTCCTTTGCCTTGAATCCTCACATGTTGTACAAAACTCTGCCAAAGTGATTGTGAGCCTATGGTACCATATCCTGTAACAGGACGTGCCTTTCGATTATATAAAAAAACGATTTTTCCATATGGTTTTAATGAAAGGGCTAAAGATCCGTCCTCACCACGGCGGATGTCTGTTCGGATCTTCACTTGACGTCCAAAATCTGTTTTAAAAGCAAAAACCATTCCACGAACACAAAGTTCTGGACGTTTAAAATGTTGGACATACAAAAATGCATCACGAATCAGTTCGTAAAAAAACAATCCGAAACACGAATGATTCTTATCGGGGAAGAAACTCCAAAATGAACTCACACAAGACACATCTTGATTTGTAAGTTTGTGCATCATTAAATCGATATAACGAGACGGGTATATTGTATCAGCATCTATACAAAAGAAATATTTCCCTTTTGAATGATCTAAACCACATTGGCGAGCAAAGCCTGGACTTTGCCTTATTTCATTAAAATAAGGTAAACCTATACGCTGATAAACCTCCTCCGTCCGATCCTTGGAATTATTATTTACACCCAAAATCTCTATGGGGTATTTTGTTTGTAATTCACTTAATGACCATAGACATGCTGTTAAATGTCGCTCTTCGTTATAGGCAATCACAACTATTGAAATCAGAGGCTCGGCACTCTGTTTATCGGCAAGTTTACTTTTGATCTCGTCATAAACTGCCTCAGGCACCTCATCAGGCACTTTCCCATATATGGAAAAATAATTATCATACCATTTTGACATAATAACATCATCTTTATTCCTTGAGTGCGAAGGTACGATTATTTTCGCAATTATCCAAATATTATATTAACTTTTTTCTTTTTCCAATAAACCATATAACTTTCACACAAAGAAACGGAGGTAGTTTCCCTAACAAATACAATAGGATATTTTTGCATCGAGACTGTGGAAATGTACATATCTGGGCAAACGATGCAGGATGAGACATAATTGATTTTATCTCAGAATTGGAAACGAAAGGGACAATATCGTTTCTACGTTTTATAATTGCACATGCTATATAAAAATCGGTTAAAACAACAATAAAGCAACGATTAGGATAATATACCTTATTATATAATAATGAAGAAGTAAGTTTTAAATAATTTATGGAACGTACATTTTTCATTATTTCATCTTTATTAATATGCTTCCTTTGCTGATAATGAGATAAGGAGTTTTCCCTACATATATATTTATAGGTAATATCTGGCAGAAGTACTGAGCGTCTGATATAAGTGACCAAATCAAAAGTAAAGACTAGATCTTCCCAATAATCTGTGTCAAAAAAATGCAACTGGTGTTCACGAAGTAAAGATACCTTCACAAGGTAATTACAAACAGACGCTTGGATTCCAGCATATTTACTATAAGCGAAACAAGCCAAAGCATCTGTTTCTAACAGCTGTATAGATGGATATTGATAAACAACTCTCTCGCCAGAAAGTTCTATCTTTTCGTATGATCCAAAAACTATCTCGGCTTTATAATCACTAACTTTCTTCATCATTAATGCAATTGTATGCTTTGCCATCACATCGTCAGAATCCAGGAAATATAGATAATCTCCTTGAGCTTTATTTATAATATCGTTACGAGATTGAGACACCCCAAGATTAGATGGATGAGTAATAATATGAACATTCTTCCCCCTCGGATGAGAGTTCATAATTTGGTATATGACATCAATAGAACCATCATTGCCACAATCATCTACAATAAGGAATTCTATGGAGTCATAAGTCTGGGCTAATGCGGACTCCATTGCGCGCTTGATAAATCCGACAGATTTATAAACGGGAATTCCTATAGTAACATCGTATCTCATCTATTCTCCATCAATTCATCAAATAGTTGTTTCCATTGGGGGCCAACTTTATCAATATCGTATTTTTCAGCAGAACGTCGAGCATTCTCTCCCATTTCTCTTCGAAGTTCTTCATCTTTCATCAACATAATAACCTTTTCCGCAAAAGCCTCCACATCAAATGGTGAAATCAAAAAACCATCAACGCCATCTGTTATAATTGAACGAGGTCCATTCTCGCAATCAAATGATACGACTGGTACGCCACAAGCCATAGCCTCAATAAGGACCAGTCCAAACCCTTCAAAACGGGAAGGAAGCACAAAGACTGAGCTATTCAGATATTCCTGCTTTACATCAGACGTTGGACCAAACAAATGACAATGAGATGTATCAATACCAAGTTGGCCCATTAGCCTTTGAAAAGGTTCTCGGAAACCATCCCCATAAATATCCAAGTGCCATTCCGGCATTTGTTTTTCTACTTCTGCCCACACACATAACAGCAAATCATTTCCCTTATCAAATTCATATCGACCTATAGAAATGACTCTTTTCTGAGACAAGAAACTTTTTGCATCTAGCCTGAAAGGTAATGGGTCTGGAATCTTAATCACATTGTTTAGTTCAGGCCAATCATCTAATGCATTGTCAGTCAAAACTACCATTGTCTCTAATTGTCTTAGATGAGTTAGCAAATTACGCGCCCAAAACTTTACAAATAATCTTTTGAACACATTAGATCCGACATCTTTGATATTTCTATAATTCCTACGATTGACGTGTAATTCTCCTATCTTCTTGCTACCATCTTTAATCTTTGTGATAAAATTGATTTCACGTCGAAGTACACTAATTGTAATGTCAGGATGAATCCACATCAGTTCCGAGGTTAGGAACTTCTTAAAAAGACGCTGTTTCTTAATATACAAGAAAACTTTCATGTAGAAAGGTTGATGCCATAACTCTTCAAAATCAAGTCCTAAATTTATGACCTTCACACGATCTGAAAGTGGGAAAAACGAGGGTTTACCTTTTCCCTCTGTCACAATAATGGTTACATCATAACCATAAAAGTTTGCGAAATAATTTGCTTTTACAGACACAACCCGTTCCACCCCTCCCGTAGAATATAAGGAAGGGGTACAAATTACAATTTTATAAGGTCTATAACTCATCTTAACTTCTTTGAGTTACAAAGATACAAAATATTTCGCATCTTATGTCAATAATTGCATTATTTAACAATCCCGATCTCGTTATTCAACGCATATATAGGTGTATCCATGCAATATTCAAAAACCAAGATTTACAACATATCTGTCATCTCTATTTATCCTCCCCTCCCCAAAAAATGACAAGAAAACTAGGTACAAATTTGGAAATATCAACAACTTTTCGTATCTTTGCCGAAAAATAATCAAATGCTCTATAAAATAGGAATTTACTATATGGCAGAATTAAGGGACTTTGAGCACTCTAGAATAAAATGATTAAGATATCAAAACGAGAAGATTGTTGTGGCTGCGGTGCATGTGAGCAAATTTGCTCACAGCAGTGTATCTCATTGTCTCCTGACGTTGAAGGTTTTTTGTATCCTATAGTAAATGAAAACATCTGTATTGATTGTCATCGCTGTGAAAAGGCTTGTCCTATACTCAATCCAGATCCAACACGAAAGCCTCTTAAAGTCCTTGCAGCGTACAATCGAGATGAATCAATAAGAGAAAAAAGTTCTTCTGGTGGTATTTTTACCATTGTAGCAGAAGAAGTTCTCAAGCAAAATGGTATCGTATTTGGAGTTAAGTTTGATAAAGATTGGAATGTCGTTTTTGACTACACAAATTCATCGGAGGGGCTTGAAGCATTCCGTGGTTCTAAATACGTGCAAGCTTTTATTGGTAATGCATATTCGAAAGTACAAGAGTTTCTGAAAGAAGGTATGGTAGTATTATTTACCGGAACGCCATGTCAAATTGCTGGTTTAAGAAAATATCTTAATAAGGAATATAATAATCTTTTGTTAATGGACATAATCTGCGAGGGTGTCCCGAGTCCGAAGGTATGGAACAAATATTTGCACGAAGAAATTAAAAATTTGTCTAAAAAGCATTATCATATTCCAGAAAAAGAAATTGTTATCCAAAAAATATCATTTAGGAATAAAAGAGACGGATGGAAGAGTTTTGCTTTTTCTCTTAATCTAGCCTATAAAGATGGTAGTCAAAAAACAACACCCTTACTTGAATATATTAATAGGAATTCCCCATATCTACAAGCAATGTTCCGATTCTTAGACTTAAGACCAATATGTTACGAATGCCCATTTAAAAGCTGCAAATCACATAGTGACATAACTATTGCAGATTATTGGGGTATTGACACACTGCATCCTGAGATGTATGATAATAAAGGAACTAGCATGGTCTACATTCACACAGCAAAAGGCGATTCATTCCTTCCACACAAAAAAATAAAATTTATAGAGACCAACTATGAGGAAGCTTTTAGCATAAACAATATTGTTTCATCCGTTAAAAAGCATCCTAATCGTGATAAATTTTACGCCAAACTTGAGAGAAATAAAAGTGTTAAAAAACTATTAATTCATTATACATTCCCTCTAAAAAAGGAAATATTTAAATATTTACTATCTACATTATTATCAAAATCGTCATATAACAAACTTCAAGAGTGGATATGGAGACAAAGAAGAAAAAAATAAAAATGGTGACATTTCCCCCGCAGGCGAACTTTGGCACAAGCTTACAATCGTATGCTCTATACACTGTCTTACGAAAAATGGGGCATGATGTAGTATTTATATATAACGGCCACGAAACTCTTTCTTTTGGGATAAAAGGAACCATTAAAGACATCCTTAAAAACAACTTACCTTCAAGTATTGTGGAAGGTATCAGAAGAAAGAAAAGAAAAAAACAATTATCTACCGCCAAAAACTCATCATATAAGGATTCTACCCAGGATGTCAAATTGCACATACCTCCCCAAATCATACCTTTAGCTAACAGTGAATGGAGATTCTGGATAAGTAAGCTACCTTTCTACGAACAGGTCTATAAGTTCATTAAGTACCGAAATCGTCAATGGAGAAAAGTATATTCTTTCACATTCAAAGATAACAATTTCCAAATGGAGAGAATCTATACTGCTAAACAATATAAAAAAATTGTTGAAGATACAGATTTATTTATTACGGGCAGCGACCAGATTTGGAATCCGTATTGTTGCGGTTTCAATTCTATGTTATTTTTGGAATTTGTAAAAGATAAGAAATGTATATCATACTCATCAAGTATTGCGAGACCTTCGTTTCCACCTGAAGTTGAAGAACGAGCTAAAGAAGACTTGAGGAAATTTCAACACATTTCTGTCCGTGAACAATCTTCTGTAGTCTTATTACAAAATCTTTTAGGCCGAAATGACATACAATTAGTTGTAGACCCAACATATTTGCTCAGTAAAGACGAATGGATGGAGTTTGGAAATAGAGCTAATTTAGAATTTAAGATCCCATCCAAATACATTTTCTGTTACTTTATAGGTTTTAGAAGAGTTGAGTATTCTGCAATGGTTGAGGACGTTAAAGATAAAACTGGTATAAATGATGTTATTACCATTGACTGCGTTAATGGAAAAATTAACTATGGCAATGGTATCTTATACAAAGATGGCGGTCCATACGAATTCGTTTATTTGCTAAGTCATGCATCGATGGTTTGTATGGATTCTTTTCACGCGACTGTATTTGCCCTAAAATTTGGAATTGACTTCGTTCATATTTTAAAAAATGATGGAGATGGGAACCAATCTTCACAGAATCTCAGAATGTACGATTTATTCTCTCGTTATAAACTTCTTTATAAGCTATACAAAAAGGACTCCACAGAATGGTTAAGACCCGTAGACTGGAGCACCGTAAACAACATTATAAAAAAAGAAATATCAGAATCGATGACATATTTGACAAATGCGATTAATTTTTGATTGGGAGATCTCGTAATTATTATTTGAGATATAAAAAAATAAAGTACTTATCTATAAAAGCAATATTTTATCGCAAAAAGACAAATCCATTATGAATAATTATCAATATAAAGTGACAATTGGAATGCCTGTTTATGGCGTTGAGAAGTATATCCGTAAATGTTTACTCTCAGTACTTAATCAAACATTTCAAGATGAGATAGAAATACTGGTCGTGGATGATCTTGGACCAGACAACTCCATGGATATTGTCCGTGAATTACAAACATCTCATCCTAAAGGTGGAAGGATTCGTATTCTAACACAACCTCACAATATGGGATGCTGGGCTGCCAGAAATAGAATTCTTGACGAAGCCAAAGGCGAATATCTATTGCTTGTTGATTCTGATGACTATTTATCCGAGAATGCTGTAGAAAAGATGTATGAGACTGCTGAGAAATATCAAGCAGAAGCTGTGTACGGATCAGTAGAAGCTGTTGACGAGGAGGGTAATTCTGCCAATTTCAGTCAGGGAGATATGAAACTACCATTCAAAACCTTACTGAAAAAAGACGAACTTGCCAGTTATGCTAATCAAAATTTGCATGCAACTCTTTACAATTTTATTTGGAATGTTTTGCTTAGAATGGATTTTCTTAAGAAAAATCAACTTAGATTCCTTGAAACAAGATTTGCAGATGACATCTTGTTTGAGACAGACATGCAGCCGTTCATTAAAAGAGCTGTATTACTCCCAGATGACACTTATTATTATGTCTTAAGGCCAGGATCCCTATCCAATTTCCAACTTAGGAAAGAAATAAAACTTGCCGAGATTGAACAATATATAAAGGTCTATTCCTACATAAAGAATCAGGTAAAAGACCTAAAAGACAAACCTTATTATGAAATCAGATGCGCAAAAGTTATGATATATATGTTTTATATAATTTGTGGAGCTCTTAAAAATAGGTATAAGATTAAGCCACACCTAACAAATAAGACAATCCGAGATGCCATGGCACATCCTATTGGTTTGTTGGAGATTCTCCGATTTAAGAAATACAAAGTAGCGAACATAGGATTTTGGTTTATTGGCACCCTTTCCCCCACTCTATCTGTGTTTGCACTAAAAGTATTAGGGAAACAGAAGCATCTATTATAAAATGGATTATAAGTATCAGATAACAGTCGGAATGCCAGTTTGGGGTGTCGAGAAATACATCAGACGCTCCCTTATATCTGTTTTAGAACAGAATTTTGAGAACATGGAAATTCTTGTAATTGATGATTGTGGTACAGACAAATCCATTGAGATTGCTACAGAATTAGCTCATTCACATCCCCAAGGTCATAAAATCAGGATTATACGACAGCCTCATAATATGGGGTGTTGGGCAGCGCGTAACAGAGTACTTGATGAAGCACAAGGGAAATATATTTTTCTTATTGACAGTGATGATTATCTCTTTGATAATGCAATTCCAAAGTTGTATCAAAAGGCAGAGGAAACACAGGTTGAAGCGACGTACGGATCGGTTCTACCTGTTGATGAACATGGTCATCCTATCGAAAACAGTGGCGTGGATGGAATCAATTTATCTGATATGGTGTTGAAAGGAGAGGATCAATTGGCAAGTTTCGCTAATGATAACACGAAAAGACTTCGATTAAACAATTTCATTTGGAACATCATGATAAGATCAGATTTCCTCAAAAAACATCAACTAAGGTTCCGCAAAACTAAATTTTGGGACGATGTATTATTCAATGCTGACATGCAACCACTCATAACTTCAGCAGCATTAATTTCAGACTTAACATACCATTATGTTATTAGAGATAATTCGCTCTCTAATTTTCAGAAAAGAGACGTTATCCAATCGGAAGAAGTACGTCAATATATAAATAATCAAGAATATCTTAAGAAACAATGTTTAAGCCTAAAAGGGAAAAACTATTTTGAGACAAGAATGACCAAGATGATGCGTGCAATGTTTTATGCTATTATTGGAGCATTAAGAAACGAATCACAATTATCAGAACCCATCCCATATAAAGAGTTTAGAAACGCTATTCGCCATCCTCTTTCATGGAAAGAACTCATCAAGTTCAAGAAACACAAGACTATCAATCTCGTGTTTTGGCTATTAGGGGAACTATCTCCTTCACTTTCCGTAGCTATCATCAAAATAATTGGCAAATCAAGACGACTTATTTAATCATATGAAAATTCTATTCCTCATATTCCACGGATTCGACCCCAATAATGGTATCAGCAAGAA
>AUXO016909785.1_pt1 | contig 11124 bp, 17 predicted proteins | sample 768731 | NCBI WGS metagenome assembly AUXO01 (sample SAMN02715735, study PRJNA202380) | gut metagenome | biome: sheep rumen | host: Ovis aries | place: New Zealand: Palmerston North
GATACAGAAAAATTAACAGAAAAGCAAAAAGAAATAATCAGAACAAAATTTCAAGAAATAAAAAACAGATTATCGAAGCCTATTTAACCCGCAAAAAGTTTTTATTCTCTTATATATAAAGAAATGAAATATTCAAAGACTTGCGAATGTTGTGGAAATGTTATTTCCGCATACACGCACAAACTGAACGCATGGAATGTTGACATGCTTGAAAAATTGGTTTTGTTTTATCAAAAACGACATCGTCCGGCGATCATTTCGGAATTGGATTTGTCACCGGTTGAATATTCCGTTTTTGCAAAAATGAAACATTTCTGAATCATTTCACATGTAAAACAAAGAACATCGGTTGACGGTGAAGAAATCACATGACGGATTCCAACATTGAAATGAATTGAATGGTTGCAATGAAAAAGACAAATTGAAAACAGATCCGCAAGTTTTGGAAAACAAACGTTGCCGTTGGATCATGAAGCACGACAAACGGACAAAATTTGACGGAAATTGGTTCGGGTTCGAGACATCAAGACGGATTATAAACGAAAACACGGTGACGAATATAAAAAGGAAAAGTGAACAAAAACATTGTTTGATTTTATTTGTTGAAAATAATCATGGAAATTTTGGTTTTGGTTGCGTTTTATATTTCCGGATTTGTGAACGAACCGCAACCCGTTGATCCGTCAAATCCGTTGGATTATTCAATCACGATTGACGGGTTTGATTATTATTCAGACGCAAACCGCCGAGCAAATTTACGATATGAATGAACGTCCGGTGATGTTGCAATTGTTGAAACATTCATGCAAGAATCAATGTTCAACAAAGACTCCGTTTGATCGAAAGGTGAAAAATGACTTTGTCAATTATTACCAAACAAAACAAACAACGTCCGGTTGAATGATCCACGTCGATCAAGTGGTGATTATCAAGCGAAAGTTTGTCTTGATAAACGAAACGCCGTGAAAGACAAATCGAAAATTTGGAGTGCATATAAAGTGAGACATAAACAATCAAAGAAAATCAAATTTGTCAAATAAAAAAATAAAAATTGACTTGAAATTGTAAAAAATAAAGATATAAAATAAACATCAAAATGATTTTATATCTTACAAACCCGCAAAAATGAAAAAAAACATCATGGTTTGATTTCCGAAAAAAAAGACATTTCGGAATCAAACAACCGACAATGAAAAATGATTGATTCTTGCGTGAATCAATCTTGCACTTGCCGTTTATTTTTCAATATTTGCAATCTGATTCGGATTGTTCCTTTTTAATTGTTTTTTTGTGTATCAATGGACAACGAAATCATAAAAACACCACTTGACGACGTTGTTTTCATAAAAACGCACGTCAAAACATTGAATTTCAAATGTGAAAGATGTTGAACAATCATGACGGACGGACGAACAATCATGAAAAAAAGATATTGGTTCGACAATCAGAAAAAAGAAAAACAACATGTTTTGTGCAATAAATGTTTCAAATTGGTTGCGGTTCATTTCGAAGATTTATTTCCTGATTTCAAAATAAATGAAACTTGCTTATAAAATTATATATGATGAATGTTGTGAATTTTTCACGGTAGACAAACTCTTGATAAAAGAAAATGGAAAACCGAAATTGATAAATTCCGTTTCATTTTATAGATCAGAACTTTGTGAAGCTTTTGAAGAATATGGTTGATCTTTTGTTCAATCTTTGGGGGTTGCGTTAAGAAATGCAGATCATATAAACGCCGAAAAGTTAATAAAAGCGTTTGACGATTATGTCGTTGAATATGCGTTTGAATTTATCAAAGCAGATTAAAAAAATGCTTAAATATCAAACGGATTGGTTGAAATCACGTCACAAATCACCGACGGACATCATTCATTGTGAAATTCCGGATTGTCCAAATATTGCAACCGAAATTCATCACATTTCACGTTCAATGCGTTGAAAAAGAAAAAACAAATCCGACGGATCAGATTTGATTGCATTGTGTAGGATTCACCACCAAGAAATTCACAATCAAAACACAGAAAAAAATATAAAAAATTTACTTGAAATTGTAAATAAAATACTTATAAGAAAATCAAGATTTTATTCTTAATCATATTAAAACATGGATTGCAAACAACAAACTTTCGGAATTTACAACAAACTTGCGGGGGTTCGTTCCGAGCTTGACGGAATGTCAAAGGAATGAGAAAATGAAATGCAAGGTTATTCGTATTTTTCCGACGATCAAATTTCAAGAACTTTCAGATGATTGTTCAACCTTTACAAAATCGATTTTATATATTCAAGCAAAATCACCGGTTGCCGTGAAATATCACCAACCCGTTCATGAACAAAACAATTCATCACGGACGTTTTGATTGAATATAAATTTGTTGATATTGAAGACGGATCATTCGTTGAATGAACCGCATGTTGAAGTTGAAACGACACCGGTGACAAGTGAGTTTATAAAGCAATCACGGGGGCGGTGAAATACATATTCATGAAAACGTTTCAGATTTCGACGGGTGACGATCCGGAAAAAGACATCGTAAAGGATCGAAAACCAAAAGAAGAAAAACAACCAAAAAAGGAAACGAAAAAAGATCCACTTGCATTTGATGAAGAAAACAAAGATTTTGATCCGAACATATTCAAAGACGAATTCACGGAAAAAGATTTCGAGAATTTCAAAAAAGCGGTTGAATCATGAAGTTTCAACATTGAATGAAAAACCGCCGGTGATGTAATTGAAGAAATATCGAAAAAATATGATGTTTGAGCAAGACGAAAACTTGAAATTCAGTGATTTATGAAATATAAAAAATAAATCATGAAACGAATTGCAGAAAAAAGCAAAATAAATCGAAAACAAATTGTTGAACGGTTGAATGATCAAAAAGACGGACAATATTCAATTGAAATAAAACGTTATTGAAAAAAAACGGACGCACAAAGTTGATATTATTGGGGCGTTGTGCTTGAAACAATTGCAAATGAAACATGATTTTCGGGCGTTCAACGATTTTATTTGTGATGAATGCCGATCATCATGGATTGAAAAGAATATCTTCACGCCGTGATGAAATGATTGTTGCAGAAAACAACATCAAAGACAATGACGAAATTTGAATATTCCGAATTGATTGAAACAGCAATTGAAGTTGCGGACAATCTTTGAATAAAAGTTCCGCCACCTATTAAATAATAAAACCCGCAAAAATGAAAATGATTTGATTTGTTCACGTTATCACAAGAACACGTTGTCCAAAAACATATTTGACGAAAAATGGAGTGATTGGACGCCGTGTTGCATTGATAAAGTCACCGATGACATATTTGTTCGGACGTTCACACATGCGGATTTCCGGACGGAAAATGAAAAAAAATCGTTGCGAATGAAAACGATGTGAAATATCTTGACAATTGGAAATATACAAAAACGGGGGATTTTATAAAGTATCAATGAAAAATTGCACCATAAAACCACGAACCGCACCAAACAAAATCAAAAAAAAATTCAAAAAGTTTTTATTCCTTATTCATAATATCATGAAGAAATGATTCTATCACGTTTGAGCCGAATATTTGATATTACCAAACCGGCTTTGAAAATTGGTTGAAATTTATTGAAAACCCGTCAGAAAAATGCTTGAATATGATCCAAGCAAAGTTGATGACGAATATTGAAATGTTGAATATTTACATTATGCAACTTGACGCGTTGAAAGGAAAAATTTTGAATGAACAATTTATTGTGATTTTGAAACAGCAAACAAAGTAAGAGAAGAAAACACATTGAAACAAATTTGACGCGTTATGCAAGAAAAAAAATATTCAATCATGGATTTTGTAAAAAAAGACGCAAGGATTGAAGAACTTGAAAAAGAAAATGACGAATTGAAATCATTGCCACCCGTAAACGTTGAAACAATTCACAATGATTGAGATATTTACCCCGCAGATGATCCACGTTCAAAATTTTATAAGGAAAAATTTGACGAAAAATTAAATGAAAATTTGACGGAAAACAAAAAAAGATGACGTTCGACGTGGGAAAAATAAAATCAAAAAATTGACTTTTATTCATTAAAAAATTTGACTTATGGAAAACCAACAAACAGACTTGCAAACGTTCGGGGAAAATTTCCGAACTTTACAAACAAAACGTGCAAATGCACAAATGGAATTGCGTGATTTAGAAATGGAATTGCAAAAAACCGAATTCCGAAAACAGATTCAAGCAAAAAGAATGGAAGTTGCGGAATTAGAGCAAAAAGAAAATGACATGAAACAGAATATTGTCAATTCAATGTTGCAAAATCAGTTGAAATCAATTGAATTCACGTTTCAGAAGTTTACAGTTAAAAAGAACCCGTGAGCGTTAGTGATTGACGATGAAAGTAAAATTCCGGACGAATTCAAAAAAGAAAAAACCGAAATCGTGATTGATAAAAAAGCAATCAAAGAAAAAATTCAAAATGGTGAAACGATTGACGGTGCGTCAATTAGATCATCGTATAGTTTACAAATAACGCCGAAATAAAATGTTGAATGCGTGAATGTTTACAAGTAAAACGGACATGCGATCAACCCCGCAAGATTTCTTTGATGAATTGAACAAGGAATTCAAATTCAATCTTGATCCATGTGCAACGCCGGAAAATGCAAAATGCGAAAATTATTTCACGAAAGAAGATGACGGACTTTCAAAAAGTCGAGATAATCAAAACGTGTTTTGTAATCCGCCTTATTGAAAAGAAATTAAAAACCGAGTTCAGAAATGATATTCTGCGAGGGGTGGGATTGTTGTTATGCTATTACCCGCAAGAACCGACACAAAACGATTTCATGAATATATTCGGGAAAAATCCGAAATCAGATTCATTAAATGACGTTTGAAATTCGGTTGATCAAACAATTCTGCACCATTTCCGTCAATGGTTGTTATATTTAGAAATTAAATAATAAAATGACGCCACTTGAAATTATAAAGCAACTACAAAAAGAATTTGTGCGTGAATACCCGTGATTTTGAAAACGTGTTTGAATGAAACATATTTGTGCATTTTTTGGAATCACGCGTCAATCGTTATATCAACACAAAAACGACACAAAATCTTGAACAAAGTTGAACACAATCGATCGAAATAAACGATCGAATGAAAAATTCTTAAAGTTTTTATTCAATAATTATAAAACATCATGAAAATCAGATGAGAATTAAAAGAAAAATTGGACGTTCAAACATTCGGTGAATGAGAAAACGAATTCAAAAAACAAACATTGATATTCGTTGAAGTTGAACCGGAAGTTGAATTTCCGAACACCATTGCAATTGACTTTTCAAATGACAAATTAAGTCTTGCCGGTGCAATGGAAGTCGGGGGAATTTATGACGTGAACTTTTCAATTTCATGTAAGAAAACCGACAAGGGTGGAATATTCAACACGATCAGATGACGAAAAATAAATGCGGTGAAGACACCGGACGAAAAAGAAGCCGAAACTGTACTTCCTTTTTAGATTGAATAAAAATTTGATCATGGAAAAAGATTTTCAAAATTTAGTTAATAAAGCAAGAGCGTCAAAACACATTGACGCAATTTTGCTTTTAATGGAAAACAAAACGGAAATTCAAAAGCAATTTTCGGAAATGTTCAAAAATTCGTTTTGAGAAATGGAAAACGATCCGCAAGCCGAAACAATCAAAAAAACGGTTGGATTGGTTGCGGAATATGTTTTCAATTCATGTGTTGAAATTTTATCAAACGACAAAAAAGATGAATAAAAAAATATTGCTTGTGATTCCTTGTTATACGGGGGAAATTCACGATGAAGTCAGAAAAGCAATTGACAATTTAATCATTCCGGAATGATATGAATTGGAAGAAAAAGTTTTGATAAGAACAATGGTTCATGTTGCAAGAAATTATGCAATAAAACTTGCACTTGATTGATGATTTGATTATTTGCTTTTTTGTGACGATGACAACGCACCGGAAAAAGACGCGTTGAAATTATTGCTTGAAGCGGACAAAGACATCATCGGTTGAATTATAAGATGAAGATCCGTTCCGCATAAACTTTGCATATTTGATCGAGAACCGGACAAAGACGGTTTCAGAAAATATGTTCAATTTCAACGCATGCCGATTGTTCCGGACGATGTGTTTGAAATTGCAAACACTTGAACCGGTTTCATCTTATACAAAAGGGCGGTTTTGGAAAAAATGCGGGAATTTTACGACAAACACCCGTTTGAATTCAAGGTTGCACATTATGTTCAATTTATAAATTGATCACGATGTGAACTTGAAAAAGCGTTTCCGAAATTTCTTCCGATTTTCAAATATCAAGCGGACGGATCAATCAAAATCATTCATTCACCCGTTTCGGAAGACATCTTGTTTCACGAGCGTTGCAAATATCAATGATTCAAAATCTTTGCACACAAAAAAGTTTGTTTGAAACATTACGACACAAACGGGGATTTTTATTCCGTAGAAGATGAAGAAGATGTTGACGATTGCAATGACGATTTATAAACGAACCAAACGAACCGACAAAACAATCAAAAGCGTTTTGAAAAACAAATTCGGGGAAATCGAATTTTTGGTGCTATTGGACAAGCCTTGAAAAGAAGAATGGAAAAAACTTCGGGAATTTGCCAAAAGACGAAATCCAAAAGATTGAACTGTTCAAGTCTATATTCAACAAACGGACAAAAAAATCATGTGACTTCGAAACAAAGCGTTCGAAATGTCAAAAAATGAAAATGTGTTTGTAATCAATGATGATGTTGAAGTTTCAAAAAATTTTGATAAAATAATCCAAGAACATTTGAAAAACAATATTGTGAATCCGGTTTTCAGAAATCCAAACGAAGAATGACGAAGATATAAGGACAACAATATTTCATGACATGCACGAGCAATCACGAAAAAAAATCGAAACAAAATTTGAATGATTGATGAAAGGTTGAAACTTCGATATTGAGACGACTTCATATTTCACAACGCAATTGATCATGGATTGAAAATTGAACGGATCAATGACGTGCAAATATTCCATAATTGATCAAAGACAATTTGAAATGAAGAAATCAAAAAAGAAGTTCAAGAAACAATCAACCAAGATTTGAAAAATCGGAAAATGATATTGAAAGAAAAATGACGGTTTGATTTTAGATTTCAATAATCATGGAAAAGTTCAACAAACATCACAAATTGCCAAAGTCAAGGGGGTGAACCGCCGACAAAAACAACATCAAGGTTCGAGATATGAAAGAACATTCCAATCGACACGCCGTCTATTGAAACGACACGCCGGTTGAACAACTGATTAAAGTCTTGACGGTGAATAAATGAGTTCGGACGAAATGATTTGAAAACGCAATAATTGACGTTTTGTTGAATTATGACGGCGAATATTACAAAGAAAAGTGCATGAATAAAGATCCACGCGACGACTTGTCGCCGATTGACGAATAATTTATTCTTTAATCATTAGATCATGTTTCATTATTTATTATTGACGATTTATCGAGTTTTTGCGACATGGATTTCGTTTGCATTATGACACAAACGGAAAGATAAGTCGAAATATGTGTTGTCAATGATCATCATGTGAATATTATTTTGATTTATTTTATTTCATAATCAAGCCGAATAAATGAAAAAAGATACACCTTCAAACAATAAACTTGAAAAGCAATGATAAAATGAAAATTGAAAAAATGAAGTATTTATTATTGGACAAATTTTTTAGATAAGAATTACAAAGCAAAAGAACCGTGAACTTTAATCTGATTATTCAATTTTGAGAAAGAATGAAGACAAGCCAGAATTGAAGAATATACAAATTGCATAACCTTTGATATAAGGGAATTATGAAAAGATGGAATATATCATAATGTAGATTGGAATGATGAAGAGATAATCTGATTTGTAAAAATGACAAAACGAGTAAAACAAAGTGTATTATGAATTACATCATATGTTATTTGATTGTGATATACATTTGTGGGACAATCATTCTATGATGAAAATTGAAACAATTTAGCTTTTATTGATTTAATAAAATAATCATGTTGAAAATTATTCTTGCATTAGTTCTTGCAATCCTTTTGATTGTTTGCATTGTCAAATTTGAAATTGCATTGTTCAAATTTTTGAGTGTTGTTGTATTGATTGCACTTGCTTGTGTTTTAGTTTATATGTAAAAAATCCGATGTATGAATTGCAACCCGTCTTTGAATGTGTGATTTCTTTTATTTGTGCATTAGTTCGATATTTCACGGCGTTTTCATTGTTTAGATCCGACAAATATTTCAAATATGTTTCAATCATGTGTTGAACGATGTGGTTGATTCTTGCGTTGATGTCTTTATATCAATTTTGTTTTTAATCATGGAAAAATTGCTTGAATTATTGAACAATCCGGAATTTGAACCAAGTTCAAAAATCGAACATTGGACAGAAATTGCGGTGAAAAATTGTGATTATTTGATCATTTCAAAAAATCGTGGATTTATTCAAAAACTTATTGAAAACGATTGTGTTGATATTGAAAAATTTTATTCAATGACACAAAATATTAAAGAAATATGACGAAAAATAATTCCACCAAAAATTGAAGTTTCACTTGATAATGTAAAAGATCCACTTTCAGAGATTGAAAAGCAAAGGAAAAAATATCTTGCGGAATGGTTGATCATGTTTCTTGCAATACAAGATGAACCGATTCGTGTTTTAATTTCAATATTGAAATAAACCATGCAACAAAAAAATTTTGATTATAACGCATTAAAACTTGAATATTTCCAATCCGATATTGACGAAATCAAGGGGTTTTGGGTTGCAAAAGGGTTGAAATACAATTCGAAAGTCGGTGAACATACAAAAGGACGGTGACAAGAAAAGCAAAAACGAAAAGACAAGATTCTTGAAAAAGCACTTGAACGTCAAAAAAACAAGATTGCAAAAGAACTTGAAATTCCGGTTGAAGATCTTTTCAAGATAAAAAAAGACGTGATCGAATTGATGAAACATAAATTGAAACAATATCAAGACAGTTTTGAAATATCAGACGGTGAATATATTCCGGTGAATATGAAAGAATTGGAAAAAATCCGAAAGGTTGCAAAAGTCGAACTTGGTGAACCGACGATTGTTGCAAAGAATGAATGAAAAACAACACTTGAAACAAATTGACCGTTGGTTGCAATTATTCGTTCGGAAGAAGAAGACGATGAAGAAGAAAATGACGATGAATAATCGTCTTTTTTTTATTTGCATTTTTGATTGCAAATAATATAAAAATATTATTCTATCATCGATGATAAAATAATATAATGTTTGAAAAATGAAATAATATTTGATCCAGGAATCGAAAAATTTCAAGCAATAAAAAAAAACGGGTTCATTTGAATTTGTTGGTTGTGGTTTTTTGAATATCACGTCAAGCAATCAAAAACGAATGTTGCAAAATGAAAATCAATTTGTCTGATGAATTACAAGTCGGGGTTTATATCAAAAACAAATTAAAATGACAAATCAAATAAAATTATTTTGAAAACAAACAAAGGTTCGAGATATTTTGACGGATCAAAAAAATCCAATTTTGGAATTGTTGATTGGTGGTGGTGCGGGTTGATCGAAAACATTCACCGGTTGTTTGTGGTTGGTGACAATGTGTTTGAATTACCCGTGAACGCGTTGGTGATTGTGACGTTCAAAAATGAAAACGTTGAAAATGACATCATTGAAAACATTGACGAAACTTTTGACGAACGATTTTCAACTTGTTGAATGAAAACATTTCAAAGTGACATGATCGAACGATCCACAAACACCGAACACAATCATTTTTCGAAATGGTTCAGAAATTTTATTGTTGGATTTGAAATATTACCCGTCACTTGATCCGGATTTTGACGATTTGTGATCATTGGAATTGACGGGTTGATTTATTGATGAAGCGGTTCAAATTTCACACAAAGCATATCAAGTTTTTTCATCACGTATCGGAAGACGGAAAAACGATGAATTTGGTTTGAAACCGATGTTGTTGTTGTCTTGCAATCCATGAAAAAATCGGGTTTATCAAGATTTTTATAAACCGCAAAAAGCATGAACGATTGAACCGCACAAAAAGTTCATTCAAATTCTTGCAACGGACAATCCATATTGTCCGAAAGATTATATTCAAAAATTATCTTTAATGCCGGATTGACCGATGAAACAAAGATTATATTTTTGAAATTGGGAATATGACGACGACACAAACAAAATATATTCATATCGTGATTTGCAATCAATTTTCACGAACGTTTGAAAGACGGGTGAAAAATACATCATCACGGACGTTGCATGATCATGAAAAGACACAACGGTTGTTTCCGTTTGGGATTGACGAAAAGTGATTGATCGAGTGATTGAAGAAAAATCAACACCCGAAACCGTCAAACATATTATGCAACAAAAACAAATCGAATTCAACGTGAAATTGAAAAACATGGTTTATGACGGATCTTGATTGTGACGGTGATTGTCCGGTTTATGATGTGAAATATTTCAAGGTGGTTCAAAACCTATTCCAACGAAAGACGCAACGGATCAAGAAAAAGAATGATTGAATAAAACTTATTTGAATTTGCGTTCACAATGTTTTTTCATGCTTGCAAAACGAATCAAAGACGGATCATTGTCAATTCCGAATGTTGACGAAGACATGAAAACAAAGATTCTTGAAGAATTGGACGTTATGCAAGCACGAAAGATTGAAAAAGATTGACCGTTGCAAGTGATACCAAAAGAAGAAATCAAAAAGATTTTGTGACGTTCACCGGATCTTGCGGACGTGATTTCAATGCGTGTTTATTTTGAATTGATTGAACGCAACGAACCGATGTTTTATTAAATAAACAAAAATGAAAATAATTGCACCACCATTCATTGATCAAAAAATATTCGATTGATTGAAAAGCCGTGAAAAAGCATATTTGATTTTTTTGTTTCAAAAACGTTTCACGAAAAAACAAATCATGAAAAAACTTTTCATTGATAACGAAAGGACGTTTCAAAGATTGCAAAAGAAAATGTCGGATTTGATAAAACGACAAAATGACGCAAA
>AUXO011732483.1_pt1 | contig 11122 bp, 7 predicted proteins | sample 768731 | NCBI WGS metagenome assembly AUXO01 (sample SAMN02715735, study PRJNA202380) | gut metagenome | biome: sheep rumen | host: Ovis aries | place: New Zealand: Palmerston North
TAAATTGATTTTAAACATATCTTTTTCAGGATTAGTCTTAGAAATCATAACACCTTTATAAGTTGACAACTCTGCCCTATGACCTTCATCTAATATACCTTCAGGAGTAATATTTGTTAATAAAATAATATTTTTCTCCGTGTAAACAGTATAATGTAAAACAATAGGTCCATGAACTTTTTTAAATAACTCATCAGTAGGAAGTTGTAACTCATAATTTACAGTCTTATCTTTATCATTTCTCATAACTTCTTTACCTAAAAAAGTACCTTTACGTAACTCAGGATAATAAGTAAACGTAAGTTTTTTATAAGCCAACATATTATACTTACGTACAGAACGTTCCTTCTTACGAAAATCATTTTCATCTAAATATTCAAATATATAATTATTTTTCATATATATTCAACCCCCGTCCGATATTGAAAGCCCACTATACCTTCAATGTACACATATTATACCACATTTGTTGTATAAAGTCAACTTTTAATTTTAAAATCAATAAAAAAAGCATTGCTGCTTTTTTTATCTTACATATTGATAACCTTCATCAAAGTTTTCTTCTTGAAGTTCAGATCCATACTCTTCTAGACCAGATTCTCCAGAATCAGTAGAAGCCATAGCCTCAATATAATCATCAACAATTTGTTCATTAGTAACAGCCTGTTTTTGAGAAGAAACAGCAGTATTTTCAGATGAATTATCATCAGATACATATACATAAGTAACTTCATCTGATCCATCTCTCTCAATCCAAGCAGCCTCATAATTATAATCATCACTTACCGGAACAGATTCAACCCAAGCATCTTCAGAAGAAGATGTTGTAACAGGTTCTTCTGCAGAAGTTAAACTATTAACAACAGTAGATTCTACAGGAGTAGTATTACCCTCAGCAACAGGAACTTGTTTAGTAGAAACAGCATTAACCTCAGATACAGGAACCTCCTCAGTATAAATTACAGAGCTTGTATTAGAATCATTCGTAACAGTTGTTGATTGTTGTGTAGCCTCAGGTGCAGCCTCATCAAATTTCTTACCAGTAACATTAGGATCTGGTAAAGGTTTATTAGTCATATCACCAGATGAATCTGTTGTGATATTTTGTACAGAAGAATCAAGATTACCATGAGAGTCAGAATGATCACGATCAAAGTCAACATCATGATATCCGAAGTCATCTTCATTAATAGGGCGATCATTATTAGGATTATTATCTTGATTTTTCTCAATTTGTTCATTAGCCCATTCAATATCATCTTGTAAATCCTCAGCATCTTCACGAACTTCCTGACGAATTTCGCGAGCCTCACGATCAGCCTCTTCTTGTAATCTTCTACGATTTTCTTCAGCCTCAGCCTCAGCACGACGTCTTGCTTCTTCATTTTCACTATTGATTTGAGCATCAATTTGATCTTTTATATTAGAAGGCATTACTTTATTTTCTCTAGTAACAACTTCTTGATAAGTAGTATGTGTTTCCGTATGAGTTTGTGTTTCAGTACGAGTAGTAGTTTGAGGAGCACCTACAGTGCCAGACTTAACACCACTTGTAACCTTAGATTCACCTTTCTCATTAAAATGCCAGTTTACAGCATCTTGGAATGATTGAAGCTTAGTTAACTCACGTTTTTCATCATCAACATAATAATAACCTAAATCTTTAAATTCTTTAATCATTGCATCTCTATATTGAGAATATAATGGATTCGTATCATCCTCTTCTGCAGTTAATGTAATTGTTTCAATCTTTTCAAAAGTTTTATCAGCATAATTACATAAACCTAAATCATTAAGGAAATCAATTTCACCATCTTTTAATGTAACATCAGTACGTAAATTTTGCCACATCATTTCAGCAGCAGCAATCATAGGAGTTACAGATAATTTATAAGATTCCAACTCTTCGTAATTTTGAGCATGAGAGATACCTTCAGTACGAACCTTTTCACTAATTGGGAAATCAGAACGTACCATACGATAAAATTCAGTTACTTTAGAAATCTTATCATCACCAGTTGCCTCTTTTGCTGCTAGGAATGCTTTATGATATTTATTATAGAAATCTTTTCCTTCTTGAGAATCTACAAGCATAGACATATCAACAGGATATTTACTATTTTCCATAGCATAAGCACCCATTAATTGTAAGGAAGCATCTTTATATGCTCTAGTTAAATCAGCAGCCTCAATTTCAGCCCCATTAAAATATGCTTTAATATCTTTTTTAGAATAATCATTATAAGCCATTTGTAATGCAACAACTTCATCAAATTTTAAAGAAGCACGAACATTTTTACCATTTTCAAGATAATGAGAAGCAAACTCATTATTAAACTTATTTAAAGCATCATGTACATTCTTCATAGCCGTTTTTTGGAATTCATTATTGGTTACTTCTTGTAATTGATTAAAGTTATAATTATCATAAAAATCATTACTTCCAACTACTTTAATATCATCTTTAGAAGAATTATTATCATTTGATACAGTAGTAGTAATATTACTACGATTCATTTGACCTTCTAAAGTTTTTCTAGAATGACAAGAATATAACCCTAAACCAACTGCTAAGGCAGTAGCACAAATTAATACTCTGCGTACCAATTTATTGTTTTTAATCTTATCCCAAGTACGAGCAAAGAATCCTTTAGGTTTCTCCTCAGAATCATCTTTAAAATCTTCATCTTCTAAATCGTCATCATAAGAATCATCATAGTCATCATATTCATCTTCATCTGTATCATCATAATCATCATCAGAATTAGAAGTATCATTTACAACAACAGGATCAACAATAGACTCATCACTCATAGAATCATCTGTAGAAGAAGCCATAGAAACTGGTTCCTTAGCCTCTTCTGCAGCATCGTTAATATTGATAGGAAAATAATTACGGAAGTTAGCCTCAAATTCATCGCCAGATACTACATGAACAAGATTTTTATTAATCATTTCACGAAAAGCATCCTTAGATTGAATATTATATTCCCTAACTAATTCTTCACATGCGTCAATACCATCATCAAAACCAACATTACGAACAGTACCATCTTCATAGAAAATGCATACCTGTTTATCACTATCTTCTTTATCAAAGAATTGGTAAAAAACAATATTTTTAATTTTTTTACTATTCATAATAAACACCCCATTTACTTAATAATTTTTTTAGATCCTGTATAGGACCAACCATCATTTAATAATGATGTATCATTATAATAACTCCACTTAACTTGAGTTGTACCTTTACTAATTAAAGTTCTAGATTTTGTACTCTTATAACAAACATCTCCATACAAAGGTTCCGTTCTAGATGCTTTTTCAGTAACAGTAATTGTTGAATAAATTGGAATTGTCTTTATAGTATATCCTCCACAACTAGCCTCATAACTTGTTTCAGTAGAAACAGGTGTAGTAGTTGTAGAAGATGATGATGTAGTCTTACCTGGAGTTGTTGTAGAAGAAACTGAAGTTAATCCACCAGAATATGTATAAGAATCATAATAGTAATTTGGTAAAGTAGTACATGTCTCACCACAATAACTATAATCAGCACCTACAAATTTATAATGTGTACTTGCAGTATCAGTTGGTGGGTTGCTATAACTAGCACGTCCATTATAAGACCAACCGCCAGATGATGATTGAGTTGTAGATGAAATTGTATTAATTGTTGTATAAGTAGTCGTTGTTGTTGTAGCAAAAATTGTTTTATTAATTTCTACATAATTATAAGAATTACAAGATTTTTGAATATAAGAACCAGTTTGTTCAATTACTTTTCTCTTCTTAGCATAAGTTTTTTGATAAGTACCGATTTTTTCTTTACGAGTATACATTTGTAATTTATTTAAACATGTTCTGTCTGCATCATTACAATTAATCTCTTTTGTTGCACAATCAGTCTTAACCCAATCACCCCAAGATGACCATTCAGAGAACTTATCACCTGTAGTTTTAGTATATTCATAAACATAGTCAGGTTCAGTAGTACATTCACTCTCAAAAGTAGTCTTTGTTACATTAGTTCCATATTTACCAAAATAGTAACCATTAACGATCTGGCATTTTGGAGCCTGACAACTAATGATATAGTTAACTTCACTTACAGCCTTACCGTTTTTATCATAGTAATTACCATTTTTATATTCACACTTAGGAGTTACAACACTACATTCACTCTCAAAAGTAGTTTTTGTTACATTAGTTCCATATTTACCAAAATAGTAACCATTAACAATCTGACATTTTGGAGCCTGACAACTAATGATATAGTTAACTTCACTTACGGCCTTACCATCTTTATCATAGTAATTTCCATTTTTATACTCACACTTAGGAGCCTTTTCAAAACATTCATCTTCATAAGTTACTTGATTAACATTACGTCCATCACGTCCAAAATAGTAACCATTAATAACTTGGCATTTTGGAGCCTGACAACTAATAATGTAATTAACTTCACTTACAACTTTTCCATCTTTATTATAGTAATTTCCATTATGATACTCACATTTATATGTTTTTTCAAAACACTCATTTTCATAAGTTTCTTGATTAACATTACGTCCATCACGTCCAAAGTAATAACCATTTACAGCCTTACATTTTGGAGCATAACAACTAATTAAATAATTAACTTCACTTACAATCTTACCCTCTTTATCATAGTAATTACCATTACGGTATTCACATTTAGGAGTAGCAATACTACATTCACTCTCATAAGTAGATTTTGTTACATTAGATCCATATTTACCAAAATAGTAACCATTTACAATTTGACATTTTGGAGCCTGACAGCTAATGATGTAATTAACCTCACTAACAATCTTTCCATCCTTATTATAATAATTACCATTCTTATATTCACACTTAGGAGCCTTTTCAAAGCATTCATCTTCATAAGTAATTTGATTAACATTACGTCCATCACGTCCAAAGTAGTAACCATTTACAACTTGGCATTTTGGAGCCTGACAACTAATAATGTAATTAACCTCACTTACAACATTACCATTTTTATCATAATAGTTTCCATTTTTGAATTCACAAGTATATGTTTTTTCAACACACTCATCTTCATATGTAGATTTATTAACATTACGTCCATCACGTCCAAAATAATAACCATTTACGATTTCACATTTTGGAGCCTGACAACTAATTAAATAATTAACTTCACTAACAATTTTTCCATTTTTATCATAATAGTTACCATTACGATATTCACAGTAATAAACTTCTGGTACTGGAGTAGAACATTCTTTATCATAAGTAATTTGATTAACATTCTTACCTTCTCTACCAAAATAATAACCATTTACAATCTCACATTTTGGAGCCTGACAACTAATAATATAGTTAACTTCACTAACTACATTACCATCTTTGTCATAGTAATTTCCATTTCTGAATTGACATTTGAATGTTTCTGGTGAAAAACAATCATTCTCGTAAGTAGATTTACTTACACTATTTCCATATCTATCAAAATAATATCCACTAACCGTTTTACACTTAGGTGCTTGACAACTGATAATATAATCTAGTTCTGAAACTCTTTTTCCATATCTATTATAATAAACACCATCACGAACTTCACACTTAGGGTTAGCACCTGGTTCAGGAGTAACCGGAGTAGGATCTGGTTTAACAATAGGAACATATGGAGTTACCTTGCCACCTTTAGTAGGAGTAGTCTTAGTAGAAGTTTCTTGCTTTTGACATAGATAAGAATCACAATAATTGTAACATCCTAAATGAACTAAAATATAATCTTCTTTTTCGCTATCCTTTATATTTACTTTTAGAAGATACTCATCATTCATTTTGGTAATTTTTACATAACTCTTATCAACATCTACTGCTTTATTATTCTTATCAATAAGAGCAGAGATTAACTTCTTACCAATCATATCACTTAAAGTCATTTCTTTAGACTCGCCAACCTCTTTAGGAAGTCTCTCATCTGTATAATAGGCAATTGCCGCATCTTTCATCTTTTCAAGATTATCTGAAAAGATTTGAGAAGTTAAAGCATTCACACCTGACAAATCACAAACTGTTCCACCAGTACAGCCTGAGTTTGTCTTATTTTCTGTTTTCACAACAGGTTTAATAAACTTTGGTAATAACCAAATGAGTAAAAGTACGAAAATGATTACTAAAAGAAGTCTCATTAAAAAGCCTTTAATAGGAAAACCTTTTCGTTCATACTCCTCAGTGTACATACAAATTCCCCCTTCTGGATACACGTAGTCATTATAATAGCATAAAATGACCGAAAAGTCAACATTATTTTTTTAATGTGACAACGGTCATTCCTGTGTTAAAATTATCAATTTTATATTCTAAAACATATGGATTCTTCTTCAACGTATCTTGTGTCATCTTTTTTAAAACACCAGTTCCATTCCCATGAATAATAATAACCTTCTCATTTTTCATCTTATAGTGATCTGCTATAAAATCATTAATAACAATTCTAGCATAGTCCCGATCCATTCCATGTAAATCAATAGATGGAAGAAAATCATAAAACGGTATCATAATCAAGTACTTCCTCAAGTAATGGAATCGAATATCTAGAACCAATTCGAGTAACAGAAATGGCACCAGTAATAGAAGCATAACGAATTGCCTCTTCTAAAGGATAACCCATTCCTATAAAATAAGTAAATGCTCCATGAAAAATATCCCCTGCTCCAGTAGAATCAATTGGTGTAACCTTAACGCTTGGAATAATTTTGTATTTTCCATCAATTTCCGTAAAACTACCATTAGACTCTAATGTAATGATAACATTTGTTTTAAAATAATCCTTTAATTCTTCATATATTTGAACCAATGTATTAAAGTCACGCACATCAGTTTTTTTCCCAGTAAACTCCTCTGCAAAATCATGGGAACAAATAAAATAAGTAACCATTTTACCAAGTTCTCTAGTATCATCATTTAATCTACCAGCATCCAATACAGAAACAGCATTAGGATTCTTTAAAAGAACCTCACGTGCAGTTTCAGGATGTTCTCCATCGATTAAAATTAAATCAGCAGAAACATCAACATTTTGACTCAACTTGCGAATAGGATCTCTTTTAGAAGTAATAATAGTTCTCGAACCATTTTTCATATTAGCAATTATAAAACTACTAGAAGTATCATGATTTTTCCGCTTTTCCAAATATTCTGTATGAGCCCCTATTTTTACAAAATCATCAATAACTCGCTCTCCATAATAATCATCTCCAACAATAGAAACAATGGTAGTATCCATCCCCCATTTAGCAAGTAAATATGCCCCATTAGAAGCAGGCCCACCACCACACTCAATATGTTTATGAATACGATACTTTACATTTTCAACTGGATAATCTTCCATAGGAAGAGTTGTATCATAAGTAGAATGACCAACACAAACTGCTTTCATAAAACCACCTTCTCTAAATGATTATAACAAAAAATAAACATACAGAAAAGAAATAACAAAAAAAATAAAACAATAGATGTCAAATAAGGATAATATTGCAAAAATATTAAAAAAGTGATATAATATGGAACTTATAAAGAAGGGGTTTTATGGATAAATTATATCAAAAATGTATTAATATTGTTGTTTTAAATACAGATATTAAGGATAAAGAAACAATTGAATTACTAGCAACCAGTATTATGGCAATACTATTATATTGTGGACCACAAGTAATATCAAAAATAGAAAAAAAATTAAAAGAATATCAAGTAATAAGTGATGATAGATCCGTATCAGAAATATTAGATAAAAAAAACATCGATATAGAAGAAGAATATTCAAAAAATATAAAAGCATGTGTAGATAAAAGTTATATAAGAAAAAACGGAATAATAACAGAAACAAATACATTAATTATTCCAAAACAAACAAAAAAAGAAGATACAATAGATTCCTTAGAAAGAGCAACACACGAACTGTTCCATATTATTAGAGAAGAAGATACCATAATGAGTCCACAACAAGTGGAAATAATAGAAGGAGTAATGAATAAAAAAATATCATTTGTTGAAAGAGCAATAAAATCAAGAAATGAATTTCTAGAAGAAGCAATAGTTCAAAAAAGTGCTAAGGAATCTATTCAAATGTTACTAGAATACCTAGCAAACGAAGACACAAGTTATAGTAATCTACATACAAGAATCAAAAATGAATGTAGAAATTATGAATCACATTTCTACTGTGAAATAGTATATTACTTAGAGCAATTATTAAAGAGTAATCAAATCAAAGAAATTATGAAAGATACTTTTCAAAAAAGTGATAGTAAAGCATTATCTCATTACTTTAACGAGATAATGGATGATAACTCAGCATTTGGTAAATTAAGCATCTTATTTGATAGAATCGAAAAAGAAATAGAAAAAGAAGATACAGATTATGAAAAATTACAATTATATAGAGATAAAATAAATGAATACATCCATTCATTTCAAATAAAAGAAAAGCAGTATCAAAAGATATACTAAAAAAGAAAAAGAATGAATTCTTTTTCTTTTTATTTTGAAAAATTAGTATAGATCTTATCTTCTTTTACAGGAAGCCCAATAGATTCTTTTGCAAGATGAATACCCTTTATTAAAAAAGCCATATTTCTACCTAACACTCTCATTGTCTGTAATCCTTCTAAATCATTTTCTACATCAGAAGGAGAAGAACCATGCACTTCATTCCAATAGTTACTTGTTGCTATCGGCATAGAAGCTATTCCAAAGTATTTATTAATCTCATCCCAAGCAGAAGTAGAACCAGCACGTCTAGACGAGATAACACATGCACCAACCTTCATTGTTTTATCAAAAGAGCTACTATAAAATAAACGATCTAAAAATGCCAAAACACCACCATTAGAACCAGCATAATAAACAGGTGTTCCAATAACAATACCATCAGCATCTCTAAACTTTTCAGCAACCTCATTTACTTTATCAGAAAAAACACACTTTCCATTCTTCTGACAAGAATTACAAGAAATACAACCACGATTATCACTATTACCAATAAAAATTATTTCTGTTTCGATTCCCTCATCATTTAAAGACTTCTCCACTTCTTGTAACGCTCGAAAAGTACAACCCTTTAAATGAGCACTACCATTTAATAATATAACCTTCATAAAATATAAATTCTCCTCAAACAAAAACTTATGAAAAATGAAAAATAAAACCAATAATAGCAAGAATAAATGGAATAATACTTGTAATCATAGTCCACTTCCCAATATTTTTCCATTCAGAGATACTTAAATTTTGAAAAGCAACTCTTCCTGTTAGAATACCAAGCATATGCCCCGTAAACATAAATAATCCTGTAATAAAAATACATATTCCAAATATTAACATTAAAATACTAAATCCATTCATAAAAATTCTCCTTATAAAATTATATCATTATTTTTCTTTAAAAATTAATGATTCTATATATTTTTTAATATATGATAAAGTCTTTATCTTATCTCCTCTAAAACAAACAGGAACCTCATTTAGTCTTAACCCATGAATATATTTTTCATCAATTCCATCCAAATCAGAGTCATTAATACATTCAACATTATCCCTAATATATCTCATATCCTCAATTGAATAAATATTAGAGAATACACACGAAGTAAGAATTCCATTTGCAAATAAATTCATGTGATAATTCGTAATAACATTATATGAATCAATTGGTTCTTCAACTTTTCTCCAAGATAATACTTCTACTACCTCACCCTTTGAATTATAGGTACGAGTACCAATAACTACTTCAGAATCAGCACCAGCATTAATAAACTTACCTTTATCAAAATCAAATATTTTATGATCACCAATTACTTTTAAAGAACTTCCATCACTAAATTCAAGAAGATAATAAAGATCCATTGACTCAACTCTTTTTATCCATAAAGGTTCCATAAAAACAAATTCACCCTTATCAAAATCCCAACATAAAATCAAATCATCTGGAGTTACATCTTTCAATTTCTTTCGACGTCGTTTCTTTTTCTTCTTATCATAAACCTCTACTTCTGTTTCTCCGTCTAAACAACCTCCATTACGATAAGTTGCCGAATTAACATTCATTGTATAATAGGGTTTCCCAAGTCCATTAATAGGTTCATCATATTCTGCAAATATTGTACCATCATTTACCACATAATAATGAAAATTCCCATTACTAATAATATAAGTAAAATTTTTACACTCAAATTTTCCAGTTGATTCTGTACAGTAAGAACTATAATTACGGAACACGCTTTTTAATATGGCTACATTTTCTCGATATGTATTATCTCCGCTTAACGATTTTAAACAATACTCACCTATATTTAGTCCGGAAAGATTCATTCTACTAGTTATGCCAAAACACAAAGAACGACTCTTAATAATATTGTTTTCAATATCATATTTAAAATATGCATAAGAATATTTCTCTGAAGTTGTAGAAAAACTATTCTTACTAAAGGTATTAGAATCAACAGTTATCTTACCATAAACATTTTGATTTAATACAAGAGAATTTGAAACTTTTGTATAATAAGTTCCATTTATAAAACACGCATTATTACTATAAGTATAACCAACAGATTGGCAAGTATTAATTATACATAAATTACTAACAGTATTATTGCTATTCCAAGTTGCATTTTCCCATGAATCAACCCCAATTGAATTAGAACAATTGTTATTGCACCTATTTTTACCTTCCCCATCAGTTGTTTTGCCAGGAGAGCAAGCAATACAAGAGGAAGCATTGTCGTCACTATAACTACCAGATACACATTTATAAATTCCTTGATTATCATTCTCACTATAATGATAATCACCACCTGGACAATAATTACCAGCAAGACAATTCTCAGAACACTCAAGTGATTTTATATTTAAATATTTTCCAGGAGAACAAGTAATAGTCATAGGAACCCACTTAGGATAAATAGAAGTATCATCAATAATTTTATCGTGAGCAGAAAGCCTATTTTGAAAAGTTTCATCATTAAACCACCCATCAAAAACATAACCTTCTTTATTAGGAACCGTCAAATCTTCAATTGAGGTTCCATAAATAACATAATCTGATTGATTATCAACACCATCAATAATA
>AUXO012785609.1_pt1 | contig 11122 bp, 9 predicted proteins | sample 768731 | NCBI WGS metagenome assembly AUXO01 (sample SAMN02715735, study PRJNA202380) | gut metagenome | biome: sheep rumen | host: Ovis aries | place: New Zealand: Palmerston North
TTCGCATCGTCTTCGGCCATATCGACTGCAGTCCATGCAGCACAATGAATCACCGCATCCGGGTTCACTTCCGAAATTGCCTTTTCGACAGCCGCAGCATCCGTAATGTCGAGCTGCACGTAGGGCATCGTCGTCACGGCACTGCCATCGGCAACACCGCTATAGGCAGACGCCATATCCGAGCCCACGCCCGTATGCCCGCGCTTGGCAAGTTCATTCATCACATCATGGCCCAACTGGCCACCCACACCTGTCACAAAAAATTTCATAGAAATTTTTCCTTTGAATAAGCAAACATATTTGTTTCACACACAATTTAAAAACAAGTCTATACTTTTTTCACATCCATACAAATAATGTTATACAGAATTCACCTTATCCATAAAAGAAACTATAATTTTATTTGACTTTTTTTCTCAATAATGTCACAATCGGTTTATCAACGATGCTAATCAAATACGCCAACAGTATAGTCAACAACAAAGAAATAGAAATATACAATCCAGAACTCACATTTTCTGGCAACAGCGAAATGATTTCCCAAAGTACCACCCCATGCAATAAATATACTTCATACGAAATTCGCCCCATAAATAAACCAATTTTACCCCCAAAAAATCTGTTTGACGAGGCTATAAACAATGTAACTATAATAACCAAAGCCAAAATAATTTTTAGAAGGTATGCGCCCCAAAAAGGAACCATTTTAAATTTCAAATAACAAGCACCTAATAACAAACTCAACATAAACAAAAATACAATCTTACAAAGTCTCTTTTTTTCCATCCACGAAACGAAACCATCATAAAATCTGTATAATAAAACCCCCCACCCCAATCCCATCCGTTCAAAGCACCATCCTGCTTGTGCACTATATTGGGCATCTACACAAAAATAGTAAAGTAAACTCGAAACAACCACACCTCCAACCAACAACGAATCTTCTAAAGTCTTATTTTTAGGGAAAAATTTCGTTTTTAGTTTTTCAATAACATAAAACCAAACACACCATTCAAGAAGGACCTTAACATACTCATTCAAATACACCAAAAGATGATACGAAAGTTTTTCCTTATTTATATAAGTCCAAAAAAAAGTCAAACAATTAATAAAAAGGCAAGGAATAAGCAACGAAATAAGACGATTTCTCCAAAATGTTTTCAAATAAACAACGCCTCGCTCATTACTTTTCATCATCCCATAAGCGGAAATAAGAAAAAAATTAGTAACGCAAACATAAGCAAAGCAACCTATTACTCGTTGCACAGGATTTTCATAAACATCTGGAACATGGATAAACACAACGACAATACAACACATTCCTTTCAATACGGAGGTGTATTCTTTTGAGAAAAAACACCCACAATCTCGCTTGCTTTGAAACAAGACGCTGACAAGCAACATCAATGGAATTAGCAAAGTAAGCAAATAAGACATCACAACATTTCTCCTTTATTTTACATTATCAAAAGCGCCTTCCAAATACAAGTCAGTTTTTTTCTTTTGCACGTTAAATTTTTGAAACACCGATTCATAATCAATAGAAGCAACCAATTGTTCTTCTAATTCTAGCGCATTTCTGAACCGTCGATCTTGCAGCCCCAAATTATTACAAAGCGTATCTATTCTGGAATTTTTAGAATGTTTGCTACCTTCACGATACCGATTGAACGTAACAAACTTCTTTTTGTGTATAATAGAAAAAACCGATCCATGGAATGAGTCTGTACAAACATAACTCGCGCCACGAAGAAGATTTAAAAAGCGAGATGGATCAACATCATACGGTGCGTAATCTCCAAAATCTTCATCTATCGGAACATATTGGTCAAGATGTCTCAACGCAACAATTTTACAGCCTAATTTTTTTGCAGCCTCCTTAACCGCAATTCGATAAGACGGTTCCGCACCAAGAAAATAGGCGAAAATATAAGGTTCATCTATTTCCTTTTTGTACGGGAGGAGCTCCGACCACTCATCAGCGCTCAACAGGAAAACGGGATCCAAAATTGTAGGTACTTTGCGGAACGTCAGTTCCTCGACAATTTCACTCCCACGATTTTCACGCATGCTTACAAATTCAATTCTTTTTAGGAATTCCGCAGTTCGTTTTTTTTGGTACCATGGAATTTGTTTAACCCCAAATGACGACGCTATCGAAATCTTACGAATATCATCTGGAACAAACATCAAATTGTAATAGTTGGTAGGCAAGCCTGCAGGAGACCATAGTTGATCGCTGCCAGAAACAACTGCAGAATACCGTCTAGCCCCCGCACATAGTGCGGCATACCCTTTAAACACAGGAGAAAGTTCTACAAAATACCGGTTTTTGAATTCGGCAAACGCGGCCATTCTCACGGAATCATTTTTTAGAAACTCTGGATGTTTTTTTGCACCACGTTTCTTCAGGAAGGCCTCTTTTTTGTCATTCAACAATATTCCGTTCAAAAGTCTCGGAATTTGTTTAATCTTTTCAACAAAGGAATAACACTTTTCATACTGCACCAATTCATATTTCAAACCCTTTTTTTTGAAATACGTAATCGTCGCGAGAGCCTGCAACATTCCGCCGTAATTTTCATGAAAATACTTTATACACAATCCAATCATATTATATCCTTAGGCATTCTTTTCTTAAACAAATACCGAGCAACAAACCACATAGAGGGATGCCTTCCTACAAATCTTTGCATTTCACATACTAATTCTGAAACCAAATCTTTTATAGACGGCTTTGGCAAAATAACATCATACTGAGGATTCTGCCATCCTCTTAATTTATTCAGAACAAACATCGCACGAGCTTTTCTCTTTTTGGGATAAAGCATCGTTTTTTGAGACTCGTTTAACAAATTCACATTCAAAGAATCTAAATGTACACATCCTTCACTTTGCGCTTGACGCAATAAAGCATCAAAATACGAATTTCGAACAACAACCGAATTTATTCCTATTTTATCGTTTTTATAGGGATCGATATATATATCACCAAAGTTTACATCGGACAGCAATCCATAATGATCGATACATGTCAGACATCTTCTCGGCTTGAAAAAAGAACGTAAAGCTCCATAATAATTAACATATGGCACCAATACCTTTTTATTTTGATCAGTCGATTCAATCGAAAGAGAACCTAAACACCCGTTACCTCTAAATGCAAATCGGCTCACTTTTTCACGATTAAAGCCAAAATACCCTAGCAAAAATTTTTGAGCATTGAACGACCTGTTCGAAGAGCAGAAAATATTAAAGTACCCAACAACACATTCCCTAAATTTTTTATCCAAAAGAGCTCTTTTCCTAAAACCGTGAATATGGCAAGGCAAGCCAACGATCACATAGCGACCGCCCTTCGCACATATTTCATTTCCGACTCTATTTAAAGCAACCGGACAATACTTTGACCCACTTGCATTCAAGACATCTTCAGGAGTTCTTGCTATATATGATACAGGAGTTAAATGATCACCATTTGAAAAAGCAGTTACAACAGCTCCATCAATTAATTTCTTCTCTAGCAGAAATATCAAAAAAGCAGACAAGACACCACCCGAAGAGGCATCAAAACGATTCTTCTCATTCAATGAATAGCCCGTATATAACGAAAGATAACGACCAATATATTGGTCTTCCTTAATTTTCTCGTCTGCAAATAATTTCTCGCCTAAACTATTAAGATTAACACCTAATCCAGGACATACCTTCACACATTTTCCGCATCCAATGCATTTGGCTTCATTCAAATCGGGTCTATTTTCAGATCCTTTACAGATTATCTGTATCGCGGAAACAGGACAAACATCCTCACAAATGCCACAACCCGTGCACAATTCATTTTTTAAAGTCTGTCCAATATTTTTTTTCATTTGTTAATCCGATTATAATATTTGATAAAAATCTGCTTTGGCGTTTGAGAGGAACCTACCGAAAAAAAAGTATTAAAATGAGCCCTATACATTGTTTCCGATCGCATTGAATGACGCAATACATCTTTAATTTTCCATATTAATCCGTAAGAAAAATGGAAAAACCAGCTAATACACAAAAAGATCGCTTTCTTAAAAATATTATTTTCGCAAAAAAAGATATACGATCCTTTTTCCGATGCAGGCATTGTCGCAGATTGGATTTTAGACCATGTTCCCCCTCCTGTATGCGTTATCTTAACATCAGCATTTACAAAGCATTTATATCCCATTTTATTCAATTTTGTAGACAACGCTATATCTTCAGGGCAAAAATAATAACGTTCATCAAACCAACCAACATTTTTAAAAACATCTCGCCTTATAAGAAAACACGCCCCCGTAATGTTATATGATTGATAAATGCCACACTTATTATTGTATTTCGAATGCGAGTCATAAAATTTCAGAAGTTTCAAAAAAGCCAGCAGATGCGTAAAGATACCATATTTCGGTTTTCCATTTCGCTGCACGCTACCATCCTTGTTCAAGGTAACCGGACTAACAATTGCCACATCATCCGGCAAGCAATCCATCGTCTTCGCCAACTCATCAATTACCGGCTGATCAAAATATGTATCATCATTAACAACAAAGCAATACTGTCCCACAGTTTTTCGCAAAGCCAAATTGTTGTTCTCCGAGAAGCCTCTAAAAGCATTACTTTCAACAATAGACACCCACGGGTAATCATCCTTCAATTTTTTTAGATTCTCTGGCGAAAACATAAACGCAACAACATATGTTTCAATCGCCACACTCGTACATTTCCTTATGCTATTCAAACATAGATAAAGATTTGCCAAGTTATTCATACATACAATAACAATACTGACCTTTGTATTTTCCATCTTGGGCACCTTTTTAATAAGTTTTCTTTACAACATTCTTTACAGCCTCTAAAAAGCCACGCCCAAATTTCAAATCCGGTTCTAGATGACATCCTTCCGCCCATTCATTCCATGCGTTTATAAAGATAAAATTTTCTTCCAGAGAATAGGGGCTAAAATTTTCATACACATATCGGAACCACTTTTCAAATAAAGCTGGAGTATTTCCCGTAAAACAGCGAAAAGCCATATTTACCCTACGAGAGGAATTGTCCCATCCGGGCATAACACACGGAAACCTTTTGTATTCACTAAATTTAGGCTTAGTCATCTGAAAATCAACGTACTTTGAATATGGTAGCAAGTCTTTATACGCATACTTTTTAAGCCCGATTCGTTCACCTATTTTACTTTTCCATGCATATTTACGGTCCCATCCTTCACAATTTAATGGTTGAAATTCAACAGCAGCATCCGCCGAGGCCGGCATATACCGCGGTCCCCATTCCCTTCCCGCTTCAAATTTGCATATATACAACTGAAATCCGTGCTGACTAGCCATTTTTTGCCACAATTCAACTGTCGCATCAAAGTTAGGGAATAATGCAGGACGATAAACACAAAATACAGGTTTCCCATCTACTCGAATATAGCGCGGATCCTTAAAAAAAGGCAGTAGATAATTAAAATGAGCAACATCATCTTCTTCACTATAATGTTGTTCTATCAAACTTTTATTAAATCCACCAGCCCAATTACGATGCCAATTTTCGTTTGCCCAGCAAAACATAAACGGCAGCGTTTCAGCCGGATTTTTCAACTTAGCTTCCACAGGCTTTTCCATTATCAAATGGCCATTAAACCAATAGTGATAATAACAAAAGCCAAATATTCCATAATCTTGAGCCAATTTTTCCTGTTCCATTCTGCATTCAGCAAGACGCAAATCATAGAAACCTAAATCGGAAGGAATATGTGGCTGATAGTGACCTCTAAAACGAGGTTTTGCCTTAGCAACATTTCTCCATTCCGTGAATCCTTTACCCCACCATTCATCATTTTCGGGGAAAGGATAAAATTGGGGCAAATGAATTGCTATTACTCTTTTATTCTCTAAAAGCATTTTATTTCAGCTCCTCTTTTTCTTCACAACAACATAATCCGCAGCACATCCAGAAAATTGCATTGTGCATTTGATCTGCAGCCAAGGAATTTGCACCTGCCATAGCAATAAGTTCCATAAGTATAACGCCTAGAGGGAACATACAGTAATTCTTTTTTTTCAAACCGCACGCAAAGCAATATAAAATAAACAAAAGACGAGACAAAAATCCTATCAACCCTGTTTCATACAGCATTTTATAATACTGATGATCAGTTATATATAGCGAAGCTCCTTTGGCAAACGCCAAGTGACTATACAAGCCAAGTCCATCACCAAACAATGATATCCTACGTTCAGTCGTTATTTTATACGTAAGGGAAGCCCTTTTTTCCACGAAAGCGGAAAGGCCACCATCCTTCGCAGAAAAAACATCTAGTTTTTCAAATATAAACTGTTGTCTTTCATAAGACAAAGCAGAAAAAACAATGGCCACAGAAACCAATACGGTACAAATCCAAAAAGTATACAATCCAAAAATTCGTTTGCCCAATTTTTTGGAGACAACCACATTATAAACAAATAGAACCAAAAACATAACAAGAAGGAATATCAGCGGAGTTCTCTGTTGAGTTAGCACCACAACAATCAAAAAAAACACAACTAAAAATTTATTCAGCAAACTACAATCTCGCTTCGAGTTTATCATTTTCACTAGCAAATAAAAACATATTAGTGCAGCACCATAACTAATCCAATACGGAAACTCCCAAAAAGAAGACAATCTAGTCATCTCTAGATACGCATAATCCGAAACTTTAACCAACCTATTCAATTTTAGTGCAATATACCACCCTGGTGCCACAAAATAGAAATACAAGCCAATGGCTCCAACTACAGCAACGGAAAGCACACCTCGTTCAAAAAGAGTATATTTTGAAGATTTCATACAAGACGTTGCGCCTATAAAAAAGGCAAACATAGGCAAAATTTCAAACTGGAACGCATTTACAAAATACTCTCTCGGATAATTTAGAAAACAGCTAGGGACAATCAGCGATAATATTATTCCTAAAAACAAAAAATCTATTGGTCGACTTTTCGAGAAAAAAAACGACACACCCAATACAAAAACAAAGACGCAATAAAAAACATTGTAATTAAAAAAATGCAACCTAAACATATCCAAAAAAGCGAATAATGCGGATATGGCAAAATAATTATTCCATCCATAGTTTACTAGGAGTTCTCTTATTCGATTCAATTTCATATTTTGCCATCTATCGCAAAAGATCTTGTTTTCAAAAGGTTCTCATCAGAATAGCACTTTTTTATTTTTTCGTACGCATTACGAGCAAGGGTTTCTCTTTTTTCATCATTACCAATAACATCTCGAATGACATCCGACATTTCAGAAATAGAATTCACCATAATACACTCTTCCCCATTAACCAAGGGTATTCCTTCAATTCCGATCTTTGTCGTCAGTATGGGAACACTCATATAAGCGGCATCCAAAATTTTCGTGCGGATTCCACTACCCATATCAATCGGAACAATCATTAACGACCCAGCTAGAGCGTTATTCAAATCATCTACATATCCCAAAAAGCGAACTCGAGCATACTTTTTCTCAATAAATTCTCTTGCTTCTCGAGACCACATTCCTATAATATGAAGTTCAAGATCATTATATTCTTTCGTCAAATCAATCCAGCATTGGGCTAGAAAAGATTGCAAGCCAAAATAATTAGGCTTGTGCATTTCTGGGCCAACAAACGAAAGAACATTTTTTTGTTTACAATGCTGATAAGGCAAAGAAGACGATTCTACTGAAAAAAAGGAAGTGACGATAGGAGATACAACCCCATTTGCTCTCAATTTTTCTGTATCTACATGTGAGAATGTAACAATAGAATCATACATATTCAAGAAACCAATTTCTTCGCATTTCAACGATACATACTTTGCTTGATTAGAGCTACTTATCAACTGTTTTGATTCTAAAAACTCTTTTAATCTAGCAAATCTTATTTCATGATGAACAAAAATTTTGCGAATGTTCGGAGGAAGGCAAACAACCAACGCCAAAGCACTGACGAACTCGTTTATCACAACATCTATTTTTTCTTTTTTTATCACATCATTCACAAATTGCGCAAAAACATCATCTACAAACGAACTTGTTGGAGCAAACTCCTTCTTGTATTCAACATTGGAATCAGAGCGAAGAAAAAAATGCTCTATCTTTCTTATTAGCAAATTAGCAACTCTTTCCCCAAATTTTTTCTTTTTTATACAATAATGACAAAGTGTAACATCAGGGCAAACTTCATAAAACTTAGACTCTTCATTTGGATTATAATTTACTGTCCGGTACACAACAAAAACTTTATATTTTTGTCTAAGGGCCCTAATTTCACTAAACACAGCCTGGTGTCCACCAGACAACAACGGATAGGGCAAAAACGGAACGATCAACAGCACGTTTTTCATTTTATTTTCCATCCTTTTCCAATTTTTTCATGCAGGCATCCATTGCCGTTTCATAATCCTGTTGAAATTGACCGGAAAACTCTTGGCATTTCTGTTGATCAAAGTCAAGCAGAGCACGAATAACATCATCTGAAGTCGGAAGATCTATTTTTCCTTCATACGCCCACAAATTAGCCGCAAGTCCCGCCTTGGATACAATATGAAACGTTTTGCTAGATTGGTTATTGTAATTCGCAATCAAGCCCCAAGCTTTTTTTTCAACAAAACCATACTCGTCAAAGACAAAGAATGGAATATTATTATGAAGGCACACAACAATGGGGTGCATTCTTTCTCCAATATACCCACTAGAATGAATTATCAAAGCATACCAATCCAAAGGGGACAATGGCAAAGAAATCTTTCTTTCCAAGCCAAAATCAAGGAGCCGTTCAGGCATCGGGAAAGCAACAGGAGCAAGCCCTTTTTGTTCTAAAAGAGACGCAATTGACCGTATATATTCCTGGGAAAGACGAGTTCCATTAAAGCTAAAAAGCACATAATTTTCTGGCAAATTATATTTTTCTTGTATTCTTTTTTTTGACGGCAGAGGCAGATAGTTATTTTGGTTAAACGAAAAAACAGGATCTGGAGTAACTTCAATTTTACAAGCAGTCCCTTTCAAAAAGTTCACCATACGACCAGTCCACTCATCCCGAGTGCTTATATATGAAAAATTATCAATGTATTTTTTCAAAATAAGTTTTTCTTTCTTCGTCATTTTTTCAAACATACAATTTTGCGAAGAAACAGAGAACGCCACTGCCGGAATATTACGTTTCAGTTTCGGGATAAAGCCTCCAAAAAAGGGATTATCCTTTAAGTCCTCAACGGAAAGAAAAGGCACATTGATAAACTTCAATTTTCTTTTTGAAAAATATCTTCTACATTTTACGGGGAGATACTTAAAGAGAGCGTCACTTCCACAAAACACCGCATCCAAATTCAGCCTGTCAATTTCCGCAACAAGTTCTGCTTCCGTTCTGCATAGATTAGACAAAGGCATAAACGATTGCGCAAAATCCATATGGATATCAAACTGTTCCCTTGGCACCCTCTTCCTGTACATATCTTCTAAATCTTTGGGAAACCAGTGCAACACAACCGGTTCATGACCTCGACGTCTCATATACCCCACAGAGGAAACCGTCTGCAGCTGAGCTCCAAAATTTGAAACGCAATGATATGTAAGGATTCCTATTTTCATAAATCAAACCATATGCACAATATCTTTTTTTCGTGAATACCCATATTCCCATTGTTTTTTTTCACGTTGTCCTATCACTCTTGCAGGAACTCCCGCAACTATCGAGTATGGTGGCACATCTTTTGTCACAACGGCCCCCGATGCAACAACCGCACCCTCGCCTATAGTCAACCCAGGCATAATTATAGACCTGCTACAAATCCACGCATATGCCCCAATATTAACCGGAGCACCTTTCCCACAAAAGTTAACATCATTATAATCATGATTTAACGTCCAGACAATCGCTTCATAAGCAATTACAGCATTATCACCAATTGTCAGTCCTTTTCTTGCGTCTAGTAAAACATTCGGCCCAACAGATACTCCGTCACCTACAACAAGCCCCTTCGGATTCCTGACATGGAAACCTGTGAAAAATTTCGCCTGTCCTTGAAACTTGACGCCCAAAATTTTCAACGCAAATATACGAATACGTTTACTCGGAAAATGCGCCACAAAGGTATCGCAAAACCACCAAACAAATCCATACTTGAGCCCATAATAATGCGATTTTAATGACATTTGCCGACAAGCCCCTTTATAAATAATCCCGAACAACAAGTTTTTCTTTTCTTCCTATACAAGCACATCATTCAACAATTTTGCAGAAACAATCCAGTTCTCTACGTATCGGTTTCTCAGGAATACAAACCGGGAATCCAATAGCAATAAACATCACGATATTTTCAGTCTCTTTTATGGAAAGTATTTTTTTACAAGATTCCACCTGTTTGGGAGACGCATGGAAAAAATTACACATAGTCCCATAGATACCAAACATACCTGCGGCTAATATGAAATTCTCCGCAGACAAAGACGCATCTACATACTGTAAATTTTTATCCTTCAATGCATAGAAAGAGCACTCAGCACAAACGGCAACAAGCCCCTGTATATTTGTGAAATTTGTAATTCCAGCTATATTCGGAACCAACTGACTGATTTTGGATTGATTTTGTGTAACATAGAAGCGACTGGTCTGTCGGCAGCATCCATTAGGAGCGTCAACAGCAAAAGAAACCATTTCTTTGATTGTCTGTTCGGCAATCTGTCTTTTTTCAAAATTTCTGCAAGAAGTCCTCGAACGAATAAATTTTGTTATAGTTTCTTTTTCTTCACCTGTATAATCAATTATTTTTCTTTTTTCAATTTCCGGAGTTCCAGACTCCTGGGCCTTTTCAAAGCTTTCAATGATCTTCAAAACCCATGCAAAAGCAGGATCGTTCTTATAATGAGGCTCGATATCCTTGCTTATTCTTTTCGCATCTTTATAGACCGTCATGCTATGGCCTTTCTCAAACGAAGGATTGTTAAGAGCCTTGTCAAGCATATGCGCATACATCCGTAATGTCGCATATTTCTGCTCATTATCCCCCACACTCAAAAACGACTGATGTTTCCAATTATTACGGAAATCTTTAACAGTCGCCTTCAG
>AUXO013050853.1_pt1 | contig 11122 bp, 9 predicted proteins | sample 768731 | NCBI WGS metagenome assembly AUXO01 (sample SAMN02715735, study PRJNA202380) | gut metagenome | biome: sheep rumen | host: Ovis aries | place: New Zealand: Palmerston North
TACCGCCTGGGGCTAGTGAGCACCGGGACGCTCAGCCACGACCTGAACAGGTTCATCTATAAACTACATGGATACAGGAATATCTTCTTTTTTTTGTACCACAAAGTCAGAGAATCCTTTGCGGGGATGTGGTACCTGTAATCCGTAACAAGATGGCTAATCTCCTGCATTTCACACAGTTGATTAAATCTTTTTTGCAAGGAGTCTTTATCAAATAGAACAGAAAAGGCCATATTTGCGCGTTGAATTGGTGACGAATTTTCCCAATCCGAGTTTACTGGTTGGTTTCCTCCATAAATTTCCCTCTCACGGAAATCCGTTTCGTCTTTTAGTGCTTTTGAGAAAACCCCTCCAACGCTAATTTGGAAATCATAGTAGCTACCACTTAAATAGCGTAGCCGCGGCACCTCTTCTCCAAAATCACGCTCGGCAAATAAGATTTTTCCACGATTCTTCACGTCAGGGAACGGCAGCTGGGCTACAAATTGATTTATTGACTGTTCCTTTTCCCTCAAATCCGCCGGCCTATTATCATAGCGCGAAATAACACAAGTGGTCAACAGGCCCACAAGGATACACAGACCAACTCTCTTGATGTTCTTCGCTCTTGTGAAAGTCTGGTACGGGAAAAGCCATATAAAGGAGCTCAATAAAAATGGAAGAGAGAGATTCTCTTTGGGGAATGTGTGACCAACCGAAATGATGAAGAATATAGGCACAGCCAGAATTGCGCACAAGGCGCTTCTGTATCGGGGCTCAATACTTCCCAAGAATAATGCTATTGCCGCCGAGACCGCAAGAAGACGAGTCATCAGTATCAAATCTGCCGCGTAAACATATTCCGGTTTTAAGCAGGGCTGTAACCGGGCAATCCATATACAAGCGTAAATCACGACTCCAACGAACAAACAAAGTAAACCTATTTGAGGCACTTTCTTGAACTTTATCTGGGAGTATAAAAAAAGCAAGATGGCAAAGACAAGCAGGAACAAGCAGTCTGCATAAAGGGAACAAGTCATCAATAAAAAAACTTTATCCCACAAATTTATTTTTTTCTTTTTCCTTATTTTGATAAGATATAGCCTAAAAAGAGCGAATGCAAAGACAAACATTGCCAATATTTGATATATCCATTGTATTCTAAATACTTGGACTTGGTGTATGAAATCATGGTGGAATAGTAAATCAGTACAATATAGATAAATCGCTATTCCTAAAATAAAGACAAAAGGTTGTGTTATCTGACGAAGAACTATAGGCATTTTCATTTTTATCAAAGCCACTGAGAAAAAAGCTAAATAACAGAACATTTCTATGAGTTGTTGTCTTTGAGCCCCATGCCAAGAAGGTCTTGTTGATATTTCAGAATTGATAGAAAGTGATCCAACACCTATAAGGGCGGTTAGAGGAAACAGAATAGAAACGATAGCAATAGGTAATCTCGTTCTCGGAAAGTAATACATAGTCCATAAAGGGAGAGCCCAACCGCATGTTAGCGGATGAATTAAAGTGCCGATAATAAACAGTATAAGCGAAGTTTTTTTTCTTTCAAAAAAGAATGCCAAACCAATGAATCCAAAACCAGCCGATAGAGACCTCGGTACCGGAAATGCTTCAATGGTTCTCATAGTAAGTGAAAAAACGCCCCGGGATTCTCCGTAAGAATACAGGGAAATGAATAGTAATGCTATAGGTAGCGCTAATGGTAGGCAATGGAATCTTTTACACCATCTCCAAACCAAGACCGCAATAGAAAAGGCGATAAAGCCATGATTTAAAACGCTAAAGAAAAAGACTCCTTTATCTATGGGCAATAGCAAAATGAAAGGTGCATATAATTGAGGAAACAACGTATAATGGTGTTGGGTCCCCAACGTAAACGCGACATCACCAGCAAACCTTTCAGGCGCAATAAAGTTAATCGCCTGCATAGTATATAGCATGCAATCTTGCAGTATACCGTCAAAGTGGTTGACGCTAAAGAAAAAAAGTGTCGTAACACAGCAAAAAAGCGGAAACTTTAATAAAGGCAGCATAAGTACAATATATAAAACCTTTCTAGAGATGGAGGGGCTTTGTTTTGTCAGCAAGCAGCACCGCCTAGGGCTAGTGAGCAACGGAACGCTCACCTTTTTTTCATGCAGAAAATTCTTTCATAAACAAACTTATTTTTCGTTACTAAATATGCAATCGAAATAGCAAGAACCAACCTAAAGAAAGTCACGGGAGCATCGCCTACGTAAAGCCTCATATGAGAATATACTTTTGACCACGAGTTCAACATACAGTGATCTACTGCATGAACACAAAGTACAATAATGCTACTGCGCCCAATAAATAGGACTATTTTCCAAAACCAATTATTTTCGTTATAGACATTTTTCACCAAAACAAATAAGACACAGAAAATGCCCCAAGCACCTAAAACATCCAATATATAGAAACCTTCATAACAGCACTTATGCAAAGCAAGGCTTGAATACGTCATGCAATAAAGCCAACACAAAATACAAATCGGAAACAAAAATTTCATCCTCGTCGGATTAAGAAAATTATACTTTTTAGCCAAATAGCCCATATAAAAGAACCCCAAGCAACCAAACGCTTGAACTAGCGACAGTGGTACATGCCCGAACACCTCAAAGAAACACTTTGCAACTATTGCACCCAAAAAGATTATTGAGCCGCAAATCAAATCATTCTTGACAAAACGAAACAGAATACAAGCCATCAATCGAGTCCAAAACAAGCCCAGCAAGAACCAAAGAGGACCAATATACAAACTTTCCGACACATCAAATAGATGTCCAAAAATCCCACCTCCCCACAAAGTCGAAAGCAACGCTGTCTGCGTCACTAAACCATAAGAAAACTTGTCAAATACGGAGAACGCCAGCAATACCATCACAAAGCAGGTAAACAAATACGGAACGAAAAGTCTTTGAAGGTCTATAAACATCTCCTGTTTTAAATTTCTGAGTTTGAAAAAATATCCCGAAATAAAAAAGAACAACGGCATATGGAATGTATATGCAAAATGACCTATTCCAGCAGTTTTGCAATGAACCCAAATCATAAGGATAATGCCAACACCTTTCATGACATCAAAAGAATCATCTCTTTGAAAGATTTCGATCTCTTCCTTAATATTTGTTTCAATCAAAGACATTTACTACGCCTCATTGTTCTTGTATTCTTTTTCAAATATACATTTGAAAAAGCAAGTCCGTTTGCATCACGAACATGTTTTTCCTTTCTTTTATATATTTAAATCACAACTTGGCGGAAACGACATTTTTCACAAACTTCTATTTCGACGTAAAGTTCAGCATAAAATCATTCTTAATTATAGAACCTCATCCTATCATTTGCAATTATATTTTCAGCAATATCCATAGTATTAGCATTTTATAACAACATTCCCATACATTTGCACCAAGATTATCCGTCCAACGACAATCTCATTCTACATGAATCTAAATTCTTTCGCTGATTCTGCATCAGGAGGGAATCTGTCTATCAACTTGATGCCAAAACTACCACCCATGGATTCCAATGAATATCATTTTTTCCATGACAACTTGGTCGGAGGCGCTTTCAACTCTATAGGCGCAAATTCAACCATATCAGCCACAATAGCAAAAACAACTGGCACCCCTCTCCTTGAGCGAAGATATTTCAGCGATACACTTTTAGAAAGACTTTAAAGAAAGGGATACTTCGACCATAAACACAATTAAACGTTTCTTTTCCACTAAATTTTCAAACACCTTTATTCAATATTCTTTCCACCATCAGTTTTACTTTAATCTATATTGTTCCATAGAATGACAAATCTCAATCTAAAAAAAACATTCTCTAACGAGATTAGCGCGTTAAAGCGGCATTGTTCATCTGCAGCAAGCCAAGATGAGGCATTTTCTCTACATTTTTCTTAAAATGCATCCGTCACAAACAGATATTTCGAATAAAATAAATATGATTCAAATCTTTTATCTTTTTTTCGCCCCTATTGTCGCTGCCCTTGCCCCATACCTGGCGTGTTCCATACTAGACATTCCCTATCTACACGGTTTTTTTTCAATAGACATGTACATTCTTTTCTGTTTGCTATTGTTGCCAAGAAAAAATATCATATATTCATCCATTTGGGTTTTGATATTGTTTTTTTTCTCGCTTTATTACGAGCAATCTCTCACCACAACTATAACCTTATTATCTCGTTCTACTTGGTCCGACCTATTTTGCGCCCTTATTTATTTGATTTTCGTTATGTTGGCCTTTATCATTCCAAGAAAATTAATATTCATATTAACATTTACGGCAACATCCCATCTACTGCTTTTCCTCGCAGACGCATCAAACATATTATTTATGGGTTTTAATATAAAATTATTTGAATTGTGGAATTTAGCATCATTCTTTATTTGGGGCATCCCATTATTTATCGCCATTCCATGTATTCAAGTAATTCTTGTGTTATTCTTTTCACGAAAAATTTTTGTAAACGATGAAATAAAAAAATGGCACAATCATCCCATTACATTTATTTTATGTTTCTTATTCATTTTAATATTAAATTGGGGTATAAATAGTCTGCAAAGCAGAGAAAAAATAATTTCTACTCCCCTCAAAGACTACTCCTTAATCTTTGATAAAGAAGATAATCCTAGCAAAAATCATTTTTTAAATCCTGACATAAAAGCAGCATATCCCATTTATAAGAAAAATGACTTGCATGCTATCGATAATAAATTCGATAAGGTTATAATGATTCTTGTCGAAAGTTGGGGCGTCCCCAAAAATATTGATTTACTTCGAGCCTCTTTCCAAATTCTAGACAGTCTTCCGAACGCCTCTGTCGGACTTTATCCAAGAAAAACGGCTTACACACAAGGTGCAGAATGGGAAGATTTCGGAATACCAAATGGCGTGTTAACCGATTCAGTTTTACCGAAAAAATACAAAAGAGCAGGATACGAGACATGGTATGTTCACGGATTTGATAAAGATTTTTTTGATAGAGCCACAACATACCCTGATTATGGATTTGATTCACTACTGTTTCAAGACGACTTCAAAAAAAGAGGTTTAAAAGGATGCCAATACGGTTATCCAGGAATCTGTGACGCCTCCCTAGAACTATGGCTTGAGCAAAAAATAGAGGAACCCGGAAAAAAATTCATTTACTGGACAACCCTTGACGCTCATTATCCTTATGACAATCAAACACTTGAAAAAAGATCTAAATTGTGCGATGACTTCGCATTATCCGGCATTGATTGTGTATTTTGGACTCATGAAGAAGAAACTTTACAAAGCATTGCAAAACTTGTGAAAAAATTTCCAAATGTTCATTTTATCATTAGGGGCGACCACAGACCCATGGGCATAGGAAGACTTAATTACACAGATTTTCTAGAAAGTTTTTATATCTATTGGGTTCCAGTAGTAATCTTTAATTAAAATACGAAAAAGGCCTTTTGAGCTCCGAAACGCTCAACCGTCTCTAAAGCAATTCCATCAGCACCTCGACAATCCTCTCGCTGGCTTTGCCGTCGCCGTAGGGGTTTACGGCGTGGGCCATAGCGTTATAGGCTTCTGGATTGTCAAATAGCGTTTTAGCGGCGTTATAAATATCGTTCTCGTCAACGCCGACAACTTTCACGGTTCCTGCGTCGACAGCCTCGGGACGTTCTGTTTCCGTGCGCAATACCAGAACCGGTTTTCCGAAGTGCGGAGCCTCTTCCTGAAGGCCTCCGGAATCCGTCATGACCAAGAAACTCCGGGCGAGGAGATTGTGCATGTCGAGGACATCCACCGGATTGATTAAATGAACGTTAGACAAACTGGATAAGATGTCGAAAACCGTTTCCCTAACAGCCGGGTTCAAATGGACCGGATAGACAAACGCCACATCAGGATATTCGTTCGCAAGGCGTTTGATTGCGCGGCAGATGTTGCGTAGCGGCTCTCCCAGGTTTTCACGCCGGTGAGCCGTAACGGCCACTACGCGGTGACCTTTAAAGTCAATATCACGCAACTTTTCGGACGCAAACTGATAGCTGTCTTTTACCGTGTACTGGAACGCGTCTATGACGGTATTCCCGGTCACGAATACATTCTTCGAGATTCCCTCGGCCAAGAGATTGCTCTTGTTTTTCTCGGTGGGGGCGAAATGATATGTGCTGATCCGGTCCGTCATCAGACGGTTCATTTCTTCGGGGAAGGGCGAGTAGATGTTGCCCGTGCGCAGTCCGGCTTCCACATGGCCGACGGGAATCTGCTGGTAGAAGGCGGCAAGCGCGGCCGCGTATGAGGTCGTTGTATCGCCATGCACCAACACGACATCCGGCTTGGTTTCTTTGAGCAGGGGCTCCATCGATTCCAGGATAATCGTGGTGATGCTGGTGAGCGTCTGCCTGTCCTTCATGATTTCGAGATTGAAATCGGCCTTGACATTGAAGGCGGCCATGACCTGCTGGAGCATTTCCTTGTGCTGGCCGGTGAGACAGACGACACACTCGATGCCTTTTGCCTCATTCAGCTTGTAGACCAGCGGGCACATCTTTATGGCTTCGGGCCTTGTGCCAAATACTACGAGAACTTTCATCTGTCAAACCTCAGTTAGCCGCAGTACCATTAAATCACAAACATTGTTTTATTTTCTTTCTAATGCATGCATCACTTTTCTGCATAATATAGCTCAAAATGCACGCGATAGCAAAAGCAAAGAAAAAACCAAGGCAGTGTGGATTGTATTTTACAACCATAATAATTATTATTCTGTGGAATAAAAACAGTTCAAATGAAATTTTTCCCAATTTCTTGAAATAATTCAAAAAAACAACCTTTTCGTATTCATATTTGTAAAAGAACACAATCAGAGCCATAGTAAGCGGAACCCAAGCCGTATCATATTTGACCAATGCAATCGGGCAATCATCAATAAGCAATAGCTCCATCATATACAGACCGACAAAGCCTATTCCAACAAGCGAATCAACATTTACAATCCTGTCCTTTAAACGGCATAACAAAGCACCATAATAAAAATCAATCATTCGCGTAGCAGGAAAAATATACACCCAATAGTATCCAGTTTGAAAATCATCTTCCCACATACACGCTATTATTATATGAATTGCCACACAAAAAAAAGAAGAAATAATTAAACAAATATTTCTAGACTCATTTACGAATCTATTAAGAATCGGGCTCAGAGCATAACAAAACATCAAACTTGACAAAAACCATGTGTTGCCATTGAAAATCATTGCAGTCTCAGTGGATCCCCAATAACTCTGAGACAGAAAGAACGCTTTTACAAAATCACATATACTCCATGGCTCAACGAAGCCATAAACTATCGTCACAAAAAAATACATCGGCCAAAATTTTTTTAAAAAATTTGAAAGAGAAGTTATGCACTCTTTAAATAGATGTTCTTGCTTATTATATCTATAATTAGACAAAAACCCCGACAAAATGAAAAAACCGGTTACTCCCGCCGCCCCCCATATACTATTGCACCCAACAAGACTAAATCCAGTCGAGTGAGACAAAAAAATGAGGAGGATAAAAACTCCTCTTAAAACATCGAAGCCCTTAATATACGCTTTATTCATTTTAAAATTCGAAGTCTATCTTCTCTTCTACTGTTTTCCTATATTCCTCGCATCTCTTAACATATTCCACTAGGCTGTTCCAAGGCAGAAAGTCATTATCCTGCCTCCAGGGATAAGAAACTAGGGATTGGCACTCCGCCACACATGTCTTCTTCCACCAAGCAGGTTTAATAACTCCTTTAAAGAAATTACCATAAGATTTATTATCAATACAACTAGTCAAATTTCCATCATAATTTACAGTAAAGAAATGCTTTCCGGCTTCACATTTTCTCTTTTTTGCAACACCCCTTAAAAAGTTCCACTCTTTAGGCGAGATGAATTGCATAATAAAATTCATATACTCATCGTATCTTTCATAATTTTTATTATTTGTATAAGTAAAATCACCCGCAACATTCACAAATACGCCTATTTCTCCAAATAAATCTATTAAATCATGAACCGTCATATTATAATCTTGCCGAAGTTTCGTTATGTTATATTCACTTGCGACAAAATTCATCATCCCCACCATATCAAGTTCTTTCAATTTCTTAATTTTTTGATACTGTTGCTCCAATGTATGATATCTCATATGGTAGCTGCAATTTAGCTTCAATTTATTACTTGGACATCTTTCTGCGATTTTATCCGCAAAAAATACATTTGTATCAATTCTACATCCCGGCAAAAGATGATCCATTGCTAGCCATTCTTTTAAAACAGCATATGTTCCATCAAGTAAAAAAGGTTCTCCACCCCACATATATATTTCTATCTCACAATCCGAGAATTTTTTCATTGCATCAACCCATTCTTCAGGAGAATGCAAATCGAACATCGTCTCCTTAGGTCTCTTCGAAGAATCACCAACAAAACAATAAGAGCAATTAAAATTGCATCTCATTGTTGGAACAAATCTAAACAGGTATCTTTTTTTCATATCGTTTACCTCTCCTTGATTGTTTTTTCTACCATTTCAAACATTCTATCTGCCTCTTTTCTCAAAAAAATAACATTTTCTTTGACTTTGTTTTTGTAAAATTCTTCGTTTGCCTTATATTGATTAATCATATCCTGCAATTTATTAGCCTCGTTATAATGCAAAATCAAGTCTTCGATTCCAAGTTGCACAGCCAATCTAGACACCTTCGGGCAATAATCTATTGGAATGCAAACTTTTCCACATATAGCCGAAATCAATATCACATGATAGCGCATAGCCAACCCAAAATTTATTTTAGATATCGCCTTTATTACGTTTTGTGGGGTATATTGGTACCTAAAATCAAGTGGGAAGCATCCCAAGACATCGTGTTGATCAGGTATGCCAACAATTTTAGAATTAATTGAAGCAGCAACAGCCTTGTTCCACAAGTTCCAATCAACATTTCCTGTCAAATCAGGATACGGCATCTCTCTAAAATTAATGCCAAAAAAACTTTCAGTACGACTATGATCAAAAACAAATTTATCGTAAGCAAACACGACGTCCACAGACGGAATAACACTATTTGCACCCGTAATACTATTTAATAGTTTTGCAGAATACGCATCTCTTGTATAGAAAAAAGACGCGTTTTTTACCCACGCATTTAAAGATTCTTTTTTATCAGAATAATCAAAATCACCCACACTCAGCCCTGTAACGCCATAATATTTATGGTCCATTTCCTCATAAAAAACGGAAAAATGCTCTATAACATCGGGGAGCCATCTTTCAATTATTCCTCCTCCAGCAAACCATACCCAATCACATTTTTTTGCTTTTTTCGCAATCTCCTTGTACGGGCTTCCCACATCCATATCTTGAACGTCAAAGCCCCATTTAATTGCATAATTGCGGACAGTGTTAAACAAATAATAATCACCTAAATTGTGTCCGTGTGTATACCAAAGGATAAGAATTTTTTTCTTTCTTTCTCTAAAAAAAAACATTTCAAACACGCCTCATGCGAGAATTAATTGTACTACCATAAATAGAGCTATTCCATATAGGATAGTTCCCCATATCATCACGGAACACATGAAAGCGTATTCTGGTTTTCGTCCTATCTAACGTGATATGCTCTCCATTAGGAAGCCTTCTTAACGCCCCGATTTCGAAATAATAATTCCCTTCAGCAAATAAACTTAAATCACATTCAAAGCAACACTCTCTATTAGTTGTGTCAATCCTTTCTGACATTATTAGTGTTACGGGAGCCCCAGTTCTTGCATTAAACACATGTAAAAAAAACTCAACATCGTTAAGATATTTTCTACAATCATACTTAATCGTAAGGCGCATTCGTTCCTTACTGGAATACGCAGGCTGTGCTTTGTTGAATCTAAGCCACTCTAGATGAAAATCCCTCCCAAGGCCATACACCGCTCTTTCTTCATCAGTCAAAGCGTACGAACATTCAAGTTTATCTTCACCTTCATCTAAATACAATCCTATGGCATTTTCAACATTGCCATCAAAAACAATCTTTCCTTTTTTCAAAACAATACTTCTTGTACACAGATTCCGTATTGTCGCCATATTATGGCTTACATAAAGGACAGTCTTTCCGCTTTTAGCTTCGTCGCCCATTTTGCCTAGGCATTTCTTTTGGAATGCCATATCCCCAACAGCAAGGACTTCATCCATGACCATGATTTCGGCATCAAGGTGAGAGGCAACGGCGAATGCCAACTTCACATACATCCCAGAAGAATAACGCTTTACTGGAGTATCAATAAACTGTCGACATTCAGAGAAATCAATGATGGATTCAATCTTCGCATCTACTTCTTTTCGGGTCATGCCAAGGATGGCGCCGTTCATGTAGATATTTTCGCGACCGGTGAGTTCCCCATGGAAGCCAGTGCCTACCTCCAGCATGGATGCGACTCTGCCATCGATCCAGACATCTCCCTCTGTCGGGGCTGTCACTCTAGACAAAATCTTAAGCAGGGTTGATTTTCCCGCGCCGTTAGCGCCGATGATGCCGACCGCTTCGCCTTTCTTTATTTCCAGGTTGATTCCGTCTAGTGCCCAAAAGGTTTCTCCATAATGAGACGTATTCTGTCCAATTTTCGTATTGGGGTCTTCTTTGCCTCTCTTGCGGGCCCACCAAGACTGGAGTTCTGCATTCAGAGTACGGCCGCCAATGGCTCCAAGCATGTACCTTTTTTTCAGGTTCTCTATCTTGATTGCAACATCCGACATATTACACCGTGTCCATGAAGGTCTTTTCAATCTTGCTAAATAATATAACACCGATAAAGAGCACGACAAACGTCACAATCCAGCTGATGCCCCAATACAGCCAAGCATTCGTCGGGATGCCCAGAATTACGCTCCTAAAACATTCAATAATCGATGCCATGGGGTTCAACATGTAAAGCCCAAGGTACTTCTGAGGGATAATTCCGGTCGTGTAAACAACCGGCGTTGCATACATCCAAAGTTGCACGCCGAAACCGACCAAAATCACTAAATCCCTATACTTGGTGGTAAGCGACGCGATGATGATGCCACAACC
>AUXO013437942.1_pt1 | contig 11122 bp, 19 predicted proteins | sample 768731 | NCBI WGS metagenome assembly AUXO01 (sample SAMN02715735, study PRJNA202380) | gut metagenome | biome: sheep rumen | host: Ovis aries | place: New Zealand: Palmerston North
TTTTTTCATGGTCATATCTCTGTATCCTTTCTGTGGTCTGATACAAGAAAAGGACGGTTGCCGCCGTCCTTATCCTGTTATTCTGGTACCGGAACATTTGCAGCTGTTCCGGCGTTTTCAATGTCGGTCTGTTATCTGGTTGCTATACGGCAGCAGCTCCGACATTTGTTGTGCTCGGGGTGTGCTCTATGATCATCCGCTTATTCTTCATCGTACAAGTCATCAAAATCCGGAAGTTCGGCTTTGCAGTGTTTCCAGCCTTGCCAGAATCCATATTTGAAAGCTTCACCTATAAGCGCAATTGCGATATTGCCTTCAGTGCTTCCCGGCATGTCCTTTGCCTTTTCCTCTGCAATTCTGTGAATTTCATTGATTTCAAAAGCATTGATTTTTCTGTCTACCGGAAAAGCTTCATTATCAACCTGTTCTAATGCGTACTCCACAATATTCATTTCTTGCCCTTTGGAGCTTCTGCGGGTTATAATCTTGTAGAAGCTCCATTTCCTTTCTGTGGTATGTGGTTATTGGGTTTCGCCGCTCTCAGGTGTTGCCGCGCCTGAGAGCTTTTCATTTTGTGCCGCCCTGATCCGGTCGATCATGACCGCTAACTGATCATCTAAATAGCGAATGCTCTTTGCATCTAAGGCAATGTATCCACATTCAGATGCTTCAATCACGTTTGCCAGGTGCGCCGCTTCCTTCAGCTGTTCGTAAATTGTCATTCTTCACCGCCTTCCTTTCTGTCTTCCTGTTCATCACCGGAAGCTTCACCTTCTTCCGCTTCCGGCTCTCCGTGTCCCAAAATCTTAACGTGTATCCAGTGAAGCACTTGGAATGCCGAATACCTTGCGCCGGCTTTCCATCCAAGCCGGAAGGCTTTCAGCTCTGCTTCTTCTTGATTTACCAGATGCATTGACAACAATGTCTTTAAATCCGTTTCCATAGCTTCAGCATCTGCCCAAGGTTCCGGGCCTTTCATGTACGACCTTCTTTCTCGATCTCAGCAGCCAGCGAATCATACATTTCTTCGAGTGCTGACTGAATGTCATGAATTAACTGTTCTTCGAATTCTCTGTTCTGCATTTGGAAATTCTCCCTTCAATACTTGCAGTGGTACATTTTCCCATTGGAGCGCCGTTAATTCTGTATTCTGCTATGCGCTCTTGCCTACTCAGCAAATAAGGCCGTTACAGTTCGCCACTTGCGCGGCGCTCTTTCATCTTCTCAGACAATGCCGCGCGCTGTTCGTCCGTCAGCTCCAGCTTTACCCGGCGCTGTCTGAATGATAACAGTCCTTTGTCACTGATCCGGTAACGCTTGTCAAGAATGCCGCCGCCGATCCCGGCCTTGCCTACTTCTATACACTGGTAGTTTTCAGGTGCTTCTCTGCAGAGCTTGTCGAGCTTCGTGATCATTGTCCGGTCATTCGTCCAGACAATAGCGTGGTCTTCATCCCGGTTATAGGAAATTGTCGTTTCCTGTTCACTGAGCGAAATGCTTTCATATTTCTCCAATAGATCACCTTCCTTTCTATATTCTGTTTTCATGATTCCTCTGAACGATACACGATATCGTGTATCTGAGAAGTATTATAGCGGTATATGATATCGTGTGTCAACATTCATTTGTTATCATTTGCTATTGGTTGTTGCCGTGTTATAATCTGAGCATGGGAAAATATAAAGGTTACACGGAAGCGCGAGAACGTGCTAATGAAAAATATCGTAAGGAAAAGATTGATACTATACTGATCAGGGTACCAAAAGGAAAGAAGGAAACAATCCAGAATGCCGCAAACAGTCAAGGTGTATCCGTGAATCAGTTTATTAACAATGCAATTGATTCCGCCATAGATACCGCTGCCAAATCAGGCACATGATATCGTGTATCGTTCCCTTTTCGCTTTGTGTGGCTTGCGCTATGGCCTTTTCTCAGCTTTCATGGACAAATACCCATCTGCGAATCAAACCGCCTTAAACCGTCAAATACAGGGCCGTGTATGATAGCATCCGATAAGCGGCAATTCTGACAAACATCCCCATGCGCTTGCCATTGCTGCAGCATGGATGATACTATAGAGATACTCCCGTATTAGCCAGGCGGCTTCCGGTGACATTAACTGTTCTCAGCATGTTATCCGGAAGCGCCTTTTTTTATGCCGTAATGTCAAAAATGACCTATAAATCTATCACGGCCGGGAGCGATCCGCTCCGAAAACACCATTTTTCATGTCGGAAAAGACACATTTACCATTTTCAGATGAAATGGGGAATGATGAATTTGCTTCAGATAACGGCAGTTTGTCTTCTCGATTTCACGAAGCCGGCACATATCCCGATCACGGCCTCGCCGGATAACATTCTTCATTTCCTGTTCCATGCCGGTATTAATCCAAATCATTTCAGGCGAATATCTGTAAAATGCGATCTGTTCCGCTCTCGTTGGGAAACATGTAATATGAGCGACCGTTTTTCCCTCTTCATGAAGCTTTAACGTCTCTTTGATTTGTTCATCCTTACACATATAAGTTTCAAACTCTGTAACATGATCATAGTGCTGTGCTGCGTATGTACTTTTTCCGGCCCCTATCAGGCCACAGATCAATACAATCATTATTTGACTTCCTTTCACATTATTTTTGAAATTTTGTAATCATTAAAAAATTTCTGTGGTATTTTAATCACTTCTGAATGTATTTGTGGTTTTCTGATACCACACCCTCACGGGAGACCCCCGGCCAGCTTTTCCAAAGGGCGGCACCGGTGCCCAATAGGGGGTATATAAAATTCATAACCGGGGGGCCTGGCATCAAAATTATTTCCAAAATATTTTTCTCGGATTATTTATTTTTTTTACTGCAGCGTTGTGCTTGTCCCTTCGCCTCACGCTCGGCTTCTTATACTCGCACTTGTCGCGGTATGCTTTCATGATCCCTTCACGACCGCAAGCCCGCTTGAATCTTTTTATGAGATTATCAATACTCTCTCCATCACCTCTGTATACTGGTTTCATGTATTACCCTTCCTTGTATGCTTTATGCTCGATGCTTTAATTCATCCAGCTCCGGAAGCCTGACACCGTAATAGATATTCATCTTGCTGAGTTCTTCAAGTCTGATCATTGCGCGTTCCTGTACGCTTCCATATTTTTCGAATGTTCCATGACCTGTACCGGATAAGCTCCAGCTTCTGGCTGTTCCTTCGTCCAGGTATGGAAGAAGGCGCTTTGTGTATCGTGGCTTTCTGAGTTCACGGAGCGCCTCATCATGAATACTCTTTGCCCTTTGAGCAGATAAGCCGATAGCAGTTCCGCATTCTTCCAGCGTCCGGCCATCTTTGTATCTGGCCCGGATAACATCGGCTTGCTGTGGTTTCAGTTCGCTCACACAGCTCCACAGTTCATCCGATAGTTCGTCCTGCTGTAGCTGCTCCACTGTATCCCCGATTGCGTCACCTTCTGCAGCAATGGTATCTTCCAATGTCAGATCGTCATTCTCACCGCCGATAACCTCGCTGGTACTTCTGACCTGTGAAGCGAGAATATCCTTCTTCAAATCTTCCAGCTGTTTCGACTTCAAGTTCAATGCCACGCACAACTCCCGATCAGAAGGATAACGGCCAAACATCATTCGGTATGAATTCACGGTCTTTTTGTATCGTCCTATCTGATCACGCTTGTAGGAAGGTATCCGGACAACTCCACCGCAATCATTTAAATATTTGCGTATTGCTTGCCGTATCCAAAATACGGCATAGGTTATAAAGTTGCCGCCTTTGTCCGGTGTCCATAGTTCGGCAGCACGTAGGATCCCGAAAAAGCTTTCCTGTCTGACGTCTTCCAGATCAGCAACACCGGCATAATGTCTGATGATCTTTTCGATCATCCCGATATTCTTCAGATACAGTTCCGTTAAGTGGTCTTGTTTGTTTCCTTCATTTTTCTGAATAGCAATGCACAGCTCTTCGTTCGTCAACGTCTCACCTCTCCACAAATAAAGAACGATATGATACAATTTACTTGTTCCATAATTCTCTATTTGTGGGCTTTAAGTGTTCGCCAAACTCTTCTAGCATCCGCGAATAGCCGTGACTGTCTTTGTGTACTTGTTGATGAATGTGGGGGAGTAATTCCCCCACATTTCATTTACAGGAACATCAATCTGCTTGCCGCCTTAATCGTTAATAAATCCTTCCTCTTCTGCAATGTTCCTGAGATTCTCAAGGAACCAGATCACAGAATGATTGTCAAGACGGTCATTCGAAAAGGTATAAGGCTTACCTTTAAGATCATCTCTGAGATTATCCCTGTTCGTGATCCGCATGACATTGCGCTGAAGTGTTACCAGAACACTATCAATGTCACCGTCAAACTCTTCAGCCGCTTCCAGATCAGACAGCATCGCTTTGATCATCGGTGCATACTTCTTTACCTGTTCTTCTTTTCTCTTCCTGTGTTCCTCAAAAAGACCATTCCGCAAGGCCTCATAATCTTCCGTCTTCATAAGAGGGTCTTCCTTCAGCTTCTTCAAGCTCTTCTGAAGCATACCAATTTCAACCTCGGCATCATCCTTGCGCTTTTTGGCTTCCTTGAATGCGACCGGATCAACGACCTCTGTTGCCGCTACCATGTCAGCGTCGGCCTTCTCTTTCTCAGAAGTAAGCTCTTCGATCCTCTTTTCACACTTGCTGATCATTGCCGCGTTCTCTTTCAGCAGCTTGTCGGCATAATCTTTGGCCTTCTTAACAGTGTTGTTCATAATCTCGACTTCCTTTCTCTGGTATTAGCAATGCTCAAACGGAGCATTAAACAATGTCATAGTCTTCTTCAGGCCTTCAGCATTTCTCTCATACTTCCGGCGTTTTTCAGGATTACGCGTCAGCAATGCCAATGCGCGATTCTTAATAATTTCCTTCCTGGCATACTCATTGAACTGAGCAGCTGAATCAAATTTCTGTCTTGTCACCATCTCTTCACCTCAAAATTCAATACTGGTTCTTTGTGCGTCTGGCCATGCACCCGGCCGGTAATGCTTCAGCTGACACACATCTGTATAATTCTCTTCCGGTGCGAAATTAACCGCTGTGGAAGAATCAATATTATTTCTCTGGCATCATACCTTCAATCGCTCTCTGAGCTTTGCGATCATGTCGGCCGGTGCCGTTGTTCCCTGTTCGGCGGGCCGCTCTTCCCTGTCTTCGATCAGCGGCGGCAAATGCTCTTCCAGCGTCCGTTCCGGCTTTCGGAGCTGAACCGGCAGCGGGGCCGTCAGCCTCTTCTGCTTCGTCCTCTCTTCGAACCGTTTGATGAACATCGGCCTGTGTACGGTCATCAGGTCAGTGACCGGAAGATTCGACCATTCCCGGAACTCTGAGAAGCCGCCGACTATCTCTCGCGTTACATCCGGGAGCTTCTGCCAGTATTCCACCGCGTCCGGCCTTCCGGCTTGTCCGAGCGCCTTCATGAGCCGCTGCCACTCTTCAGCCGCGATTTGGTCGGCCGGAAGCACCATGTCGCAAGCCAGACGGCGAATATCCGCGATTGTTGGCGGGAACTTCTCTGTCATCACGTAGGCTTCCGCGGCCTTTTTGAGCGTCACATAGTCAAAGTCATGCAATGCTGAATACCAAAGATTAAAAGTAAATTCATTAGGTATGAAATCATCGCGCGGAAATGCCGCAATCAGTCCGCGCGTGATCATCCGGAAATCTTCAAGACTGGTTGTTGCTTTCATATTTCTTCCCCCAATTCTGCATGTCTTCCATGCGCTGTGTGAACTTGTCCTTCTGAGTAGTCCCGGCTCCGAACTTATTCGACTGGTTCTGCTGCCGGTCGAGCCATGTTTGGACAAACCGCCTGATACCCTTCCGGGTTTTCCGCCTAGTCGGATTACTTTTGCACCATTCCCGCATCCGGGCCAGCTCTTTGATCACATCGACACCGGCGTATAACTGCTGCCATCCTTCCAGATCATCCTTTGACGGAATCCATTCAGAATTGTCATTCAGGATCAGTGCCGGCACATCGGGCGCGGAGCTTGTCAAAGGCTCCGAGCAAGAAATATTATCTCCGATAATATTTCCATTAACTCTATCTCTAGACTTACCTAACTCTAACCTAACCTGAGTATCCGATTCGGATACACCCTGTATACATTCTGTATCCGAATTGGATACATCGCCTTCGAAATGATAAACATTATCATTCAGAACTAACATTTTCCGTTCTTCCTTACATGCCGTACCGTGGTATCTGTCCTTCTGGATATAGTTGTGAACTCTCCAATGACTGATAACAATTACCCCGGAATCAAACGGAATAATGAAACCTCGCTGAGCCAGTATCCTCAAATCATCCTTTGCCGCGCCTATCATCCGTGCAATTTTCTTAGGTGAATTAACGAAACCGTCATCGTCTGCCCTCATTCCGAGGTCATAATATAGCAGCCTTGCGGAGATAGGCATATCGATAAAATTGTCGCTATCTATTACCGTTTTCGCGAACATCCTTCGTTCGGCCATTAAAAACTATTCCTTTCTGCCGTATTTGCATCATGTTTCCAGTATCTGGATACCTAGCCGGAATAACAGAAGCTTTCGCTTCAGGATATAATCCCTTGTTCGCTTCCCCTTGCAATCCTCGACCACTTCCCGGCCGTCCGCATCCAAATAAACAAAATCTGCGATATAGACTGCTTCCCGCTCTATTACCCGGCCCGGCTTCCTTCCACCGCGCGGCCCGATCTTGTCCGGCTCCCGCTGAACCGGAAGAAGTTCAAAGGGTACTTGCCGCCGAAGCTCCGAGATTTCGCCGGCCTTCTCCAGAAGCTTCAGCTCCCGCCAACGCCGGAACTCCTTCAAACTGTCGAATACTTCTCCATCTACGGAGATTTTCACGTTTTTATACTTACTTCCGCGCTTGAATTTCATTCGAATACCAGTCCCTCAGGCTCTTCAACTTCTGGTGCCGGCTCCCCGGTCTGATCCGCGCCGCCCTGATCCGGAACAGGAACTTTGTTCACCTCGACCGGCTCCACCGTTGCCACCGCTGCCGGCTCTTCTGTCTCGACTTCTTCTACATAGTCCACCGAACCGTCAGAATTAATAACAGTCATGTCTTTATCCATAGCCTCGACCATATCTATTGACATGATTCCCCACTTGCTGATCAGCTGACGCAGCATTGTTTTAAAACTCATTCCGTCAAAGTCCCTGTACCAGAAGCTGGAATACATCCATGCGTCATTGCTGGGATAGTTCCCGGCCACATAGTCAGCGTAACTAACCTTGTGTTTCATGCCGTATTTGGTCTGAATGTCGCACGCGTCCTTGCTGAATGCCTGTGAATAATGGTCGGCATGGTGGAGCATCTTTTTCTTCGACCAATACATTGACTTACGGAAGCCATTCAGATATTCGAAGAACGCATAATATCCGATTGTCGGCGCTTTTTCCCGCTCTTCTTCATCATCGATCAGCTTAACTTCGATCTCTTCAGCCAGTGGATCATAACGGATCAGCTCACCTTCCTTAATAGCCAGGACATTCAGCTTCCGGTACTGTCCCGACCTGAGCGCAAGCTGGATGTAGCCTTTGTAACCGAGCTGAAACTGTGCGACTCTGCCTTTGTTCTTGTCGTTGAAGGGCACCAAATAGAACTGCCCCAGCTGGGGAGACGGTGAAAGCTTCAAGGCTTCCCCCAGAAGCGCCGCTGATAAAATCGACTGGTGGCTACATTCCTGTAATGCCGGGTTCACATTGACCGCCGATATGATCGAACTGATGAAACGCGGGCCATTCTTGCCGCCGACCACTGAATTGATCTGATTTTTCACAGCGTCGCTATTCAGGTAAAGTGAAAAGCCGCCTTTTTTCTGCCTGTTGGCCAAACTATTATTTACTGCCATTTCCCATCATCCCCCTTCTGTAACTGCTTAACTCTGATACGGTTTTGTTTAATGCACGAATTGAGAGCGTTGAACTGCTCTGCATTCATGTAGGCAATGAAAGCTATAGGCTTTACTTCCGGCTGCTGAACTTCGTGTTGCGCCGGCGCACTCTGCACCGGTACCGGCTCCGAAGCCACCGCTTCAGGTTCCGCGATACCAAGATCACGGTCGATCTCTTCCTGTTTCTTTCGGGCGGCTTCTTCCTGTTGCCGCTTGACCGTCTCAGCAAGGCGCTGTTCCGCATATTTTGCTTCAATGAACCGCTGGCCAGCTTCAACGGCAGCGGTCTTACTGAGTGTTCGCTGGTACTCTCTGAGTGCGGCCGGCTGGCCTTCCCCCATCTGGTTGATGATCAGAATATCTTCCCCGATAGAATGCTGAATGCTGGAAAGCTCTGCTTCAACCTTCTTCAATGAGTATGATTTGTTCAGCCATGAATCATTCATGATCCGCTCCAGCGTTACCCACGGCTGAAAGCCTTTCGCATTGAACAGTTCCCGGATAGCTTCAAGCTTCGCGGCCTTTTGGCCCTCTTCGTATTCTTTCACTTGCTTGTCGATCAGCGCGGCCGGCTCTTCAACCTGTGCAATGATCTGTAACAGTTTCGAATGAAATTCTTCGTAAGGCTGAAGGCATAATTTCTTGATCTCGCGGTCTTTCGCCTTCAGTGCCGCCACAAACTTATTCAGAGCAGCTCTGTCTTTCTTGGCCTCGATGATTTGATCATCGGAGTATACTAGGCCTTTGTAGTAGCTCATCTTTTCGGCCACCGCCGCCGATATTTCGTCAGCGTTCCAGATGATTTCCTTAACAAACCCTTCCTCTGAAGGTGACAAGATTTTTAATTCAAGTGCCATCTGTTTTTTCTCCTCTAAATCTCCGGCAGTATCAATGCCGGTTGCGTCCCTTTCTGTGTGTGCTCCCAAAATTCTCGCTCCCGACCTTCCAGAATCTGCAAGTCTTCCGAAACGTCCGATCTTTCCACCCAGTAATGCCGCGTCTGCAGCACGATGTTGCCGTAAAAATCATATTTCAGCTGAGCTTTCAGAACTGCAAAATCAGCTTCCATGATCAACAGATAGTGAAGCAGCTGACAGTAATAATTGTCTGGGATATGCTTGTTCCACTTCTCACGCTGCATAGACTGCAGAATCTCGGTCGTCTTGATCTCCAAAATCCCTGTTCGGCCTTCCCGATCACGAAGCCAGCCGTCCAAGGAAGCGTGCGCCCACGGATACCGGGAATTGACGAATAAATTGTTTTCAACGTAACCGACTTCCAGTTCCGGATAGTCCAGCTTGAAAAGCTCTCTGAGTAGTGGCTCCGCATCATGGCCATATTTCACAAAAGGTTTTGAACTAATGTCTTCCGCTTCCCGCTGGCCGGTCTTGATGCGCCAAAGGTCGGTATTTGTCTGATATGGATTCAGTCCCAGAACAGAAGCCGCCTCGCTCCCGCCGATGTGCTGGCCTCTAGCCTTCAGCCATTCTTCCCGGCTCTCAAGCGTGAACATGGTTATGTGGTCGTTTATCCTTCGTGTCTTTCTCATTCATCCTGCTGTTCTGCCAGCTGATCAAGATATCTTTCGATTTTGCCGACATGATACAGTGTCCGGCGCCCGATCTTGATCTTCGCGCCGGCGGCGGCCGCAACCTTCTCCGCTGTCTGTCGGCCGGAATTGAGCCGGGCCATCAGTTCAGGAAGCCCGATAGTGATAGCGCCGCCGGTTTCCGGCATCCTATCAACTTTCTGCCTCATAAGTTCTCACATCCTTTCCGCGCTGTGTGCGCTACATTGTTTTTGCCTGTTGTCTTGCGCTCCGGAGTTGTGTTTAGTATACTTTTAACAGTTTAGGTTATCTATACCCAAATAAGTTAACAGATTATGTTAAAAGCAGTTCCATTTGACCGAATACCGCAAAAATAGTGAACTGTTCAGATAACAATCCAGTGAAATAGGAGTGAATCAGATGAAAAATATTATCGGAGAAAGATTGAAAAGGCTTCTACGTGATAAAAAGATCTCTCAGGAAAGATTTGCTGAACTGGTAGGAGTGAAAAGGGAAGTAATTTCTCAGTTATGCAATGATAAATATAAGCACGTGCCAAAACAGGCCACACTGGATAGAATCTATTCAACCTTGTATAATCTGGGATATGGTGACGCTGTTCATTTATATCTATCAGGTGAAGCAGAATACAATGATATTGATTCATTTTCTTCGGATTCCACCCCGGCGCGAACATATAGAGCAACAGAATTGCTTGATGATATGCTTTCATTGCTTTTGAAGTCAGAACTGACAGAAGATAGAAGGCACTTCAGAGTGTACGGAGATAACAAAAATGATTTTATCGACATGAATGTTGCAGAGTATCAGAAATTCAAATTCTATCTAGTTCGACAATTGGGAACTGCTTGTCAGAACTATATTGATATATGTCATGATCACGATAATAACAGCGATGCCAAAATATATTAATATTGGAAAATTCAAGGCCGCGCCCGATCCGCGGCGGCTCACAGTATTTTGACATGAGAAAGAACACGATGTTATAATCTCCCTGATCATGATCCGGTTCAGATCGACCCCAATTTGCTACTGCTTCCGCTGCTGCTTTATGGCATGGTGGGAGCAGTTACTGGAATATTGGCATACACTTTGGCATATATAGCCGATTTGCCCCATAGAAAAAGGCTTTTTGGTTTCAATCCCTCTTCCCCTGCTTCGATTTTAAGTCTTCATCTGTTTCGGATGAAGACTTTTTCATTACCCGAATTTCTCAAAAAAGGAAGCCTGTCATCGACAGACTTCCTTTTTATTTTTACAATGTGAATATTTTGCCCTCAGATCCCCGCAATCCTTCTCAGGACCGCCTCATCCACCGGGAACGGCGGCATCTTGCGCTTGCCTTCGTTGCCCAGCACTTCTTCCACAGTCTGCTCCAGGATCTCCATCGGCACCTCATCTCTGCCGCAGGTAGTCACATAGTAGTCTTCAAGAGCGTCTATGCTCGTAAAGCCCGCGAGCACAAGAATTCGGCCCACATCGATCGGATCCGCCTCTCTGAGATATCCCGCAAGGAAATATCCGCAGGCCTTTCCGTGCGCCATATGTGCGCTGTAGGTGAGCCTGTAGCTGAGCGCGTGGGGAATGGAGGTGGCCGTGTGCGCGAT
>AUXO012314869.1_pt1 | contig 11121 bp, 12 predicted proteins | sample 768731 | NCBI WGS metagenome assembly AUXO01 (sample SAMN02715735, study PRJNA202380) | gut metagenome | biome: sheep rumen | host: Ovis aries | place: New Zealand: Palmerston North
TCCGGAGAAAACCGGCAGCCCCACAAGTCCCAGCAGGATGTAGAGAAGGAGGCTGATGGTTCCCCTCTTCATGCCCAGCACATAGAGGGTCAGCAGGGCGGCAAAGTTGGTCAGGGAGATCGGCACCGGTCCGATCGGGAGCGACAGCGGTCCTAGCACGCAAATCACAGCCGTCATGACGGCAATCAGTACCATATCCTTAATTTTAAAATCTGACATTATTTTAAATCCCTTCCGGTTTATTTGCCGAAGCAAGCGCTTCAACGCCCCAGTATAAGGATCTGCGGGCCGGTTGTCAACCTTTTATATTTTATTTTGGTTGACAATCAGAGTTAACAAAATCTACATGCCTCTTATGATACTTAGATAATCCTGTCTTTGGTCTACAACGGCATATACAACAACCTGCTTCTTATTTTCATCAACCTTATAGAACACAAGATCTTTTTCCAAAATAAGAACCAGATATCCTTGCCGCCTTAGCACATTATATCTTGGTTCTACACCAAGGTATGGATCATCCCCCAGATTCATAATCGCTTCTTCAAGATCATCCAATTTTTCCAATGCCACATCGGTCCCAAAATTTTCCGCAATATAAAGAACAATTTTCCGGATTAAGGAATCTGCCGTGTCCGTTCGGATAACCTGGTACTTCAAGCCTTATCCTCCTTAAGCAGACTCCTTAAGTCATCAAACGTATCCTTCATAGGGGCAACTCTTCCATATTTAACATCTTCATCCGCTTCTGCAAGAATCTCCAAAAGCTCAATCCTTGCTTTCATTCTTTTATATTCTTCGTATGCAATTGAAACGGTATCGCCTCTTCCATTTACCGTAATAATAACTGCCTCATGATCCTCACGGCATTGTTTGGAAATCTCATTGTAATGATTCCGTAAATCCGCAGATGGTCTGATGGCTTCCTGCTGTGCAAACATGCTGATCACCTCCCGCTTTGATATAGACACATTATATCGTCATTTGTCTATATTAACAATATTTTCATCATATGAGCCGTAATGTCACCTTGATACCCTGTTCAGGTTGACAATGATGTTTTATGAATTTCAAGTCCCACTTACTTTCACTCATACAGCCGGGCATACTCACGCTCCACTTGCTCGGTATCTCCATACTTCTCACCCAGAAACTCGTTGATCACCTCTGCCGCCAGTTGGTTCCGGCTCGCACCCGCTTGACCAGTCGGATAGAGGGAAGTCGTAGTATTTTGCAGGTCTTTCGGAAAATCTTCCGCCTTCTCACAAAAATGGATCCCGACTCCGACCACAATCCAGGAAATGTCCCGTGTCTCAAAGTTCGTGACCGTTTCATTGAGAATCCCCGCGACTTTTTTATCTCCCAGGCAAATATCGTTGATGCCGCGAATTCTCACCTCAAGCCCCGTCACCGTTTCAATCGCCCTTGCAACGCCAACCGCGGAAGTCCTGGAAAAATCTTCCAAATCCGTCCTCCGCAAGTTCCCGGGTCGCAAAATAAGGCTCATGTAAATCCCGCCGGCAGGCGAAAAGAACTGCCCAAAATGGTGGGCATTTCCAGCCGTCTGCCGCTCCGCAATCAGAACCGTGCCGTGCGGCGCGCCCTTTAGCGCCATTTCCTTGGCGGTCTCATTGGTCGATTCGATCGAATCAAACACGGTAATTTGGGGATCAAGCCCGGGATCCAGATAAGTCTCGATTTCCCGCCGAGCCATCCGGCTCTCCCCTTCAAGGAGACAATAGCCGCGGTTAGTCACCGCTTCGATCCGGTAACCTTCCTTTCGAAGTCCGTTGATCGCCTTCCAGACCGCGTTTCTGGAAAGCCCCAGTTCCTCGGCAATCGCTTCCCCCGACTCAAACTCTCCGATTCTGTTTTTCAAATGCGCAAGCACTTTCTCTCTCGAAGTCATAATTCCATACCCATACACCGGAATTCATCGCCATCAGAAGTTCTGCAGTCATACCGGCATCGTTCCTGCTCCTTTATTACAAATCATCATCTTCATCAGTGCCAAGCCCGTAATTGAGAAGTTCGTTGTATCGGGCATTGGCTTCTTCAGCCCTTTTCTTGGCGATCCACCGATCCCGGTCACTCATGATGGCAAGCATTTCATCCGCGATTTCCTCTGCGGACCGCGGCTTTGCGGAATGAAGATAAGCCGTCATCCGCCGCATTGTTTTTTCAGAACCGAGATTTTTCGCTATGGCTTTGCCGAATTCCTCGGGATAGCCCATCCGGGCAACGGTTCCGATCAGCTCTCTGTAGGCTTCTTTCCAGGATTCCGGTGCACTCATATGATCCTCCCTCTCCATTGTATGTTCAATATTCCGCACATCAATGTCATCCTGAATACAGAACACCTTACTTCTTCTCCTCATCAGCTACGAGTCGTTGGTACATCTTCATCAGTTCTGCAACGCAATCTGCTTCTGACATTTTTATATTGAAACCGTAAGCTTCCATGACCGCCTTGTCATTGGCAATATGGGCTTTCCGAAGCTCCGGCGGCATGGTCAGCGGATCATAGAGATCGGCAAGGCTGCTGTCCTGATACAAGGCTCTTGCGTCAAGGATTCCCTGCGCCGTCTTCCCAATTCTCTGCTTCTGTGCATCGGTCGGCGTGGGGGCCAAGGGAAGTTGTTGTAAACATGATTCACCGTATAACTATAATCACTTTTTAGTCTTCCGCTTATTGCTCGCATCCAAGCCATATGCACATTAGATTCTAAGATTCCGAACTCGTACAGGGATCCTTTGGGCATAATACGAACCTTATCACTACATAGTACTCTCTGGTCCATATACCCCATCGGTATATATCTACGTCTTTCAGAAGATACTTGCGGGATAACTATATAATCCCCTGTTGGAAAATTTGACACATGAAATCTTGTAGGCGTTGCCGCAATCTTTCTTGTCCCTGCACTACTGCTACTTTTCCGATACGCTTTTACCGCTTGCACACGTTTCATCGCTTGCGGCATCAGCCTTAATTCATTAGGAGAACAGTTACCTAAATACAGACAATATCTTGGCTTACGATTGATAAACTCTCTCGCGCCATACCACGGATGGAAATAAGCTTTCGCTCTCGTCTCTTTTTGAATGAAGTTGTCCATTTCTTCCTTATCAAAAAGATAGTATCCACCATCTATAGGTTTATTCCCTATCCCAATTTCTGGAACATTACAGATTGGACGAGACCGACTAGAAACAAATACATTATCAGCATCAAGAAGATATGCGTTTATATTTTTCACTCCCCGACCAATTCCGTTTTCATCAAATAGAATCTTTATTTTAGGATCATTGATATAGCTGAAACCTACAATTACACAATGAACGTGCGCTTTTAGGCTTGCTTCACTATCCCACCGAAATGTACGGTATGCGAAATTTATGCAAATCCCATTATCAAAGAGCTTCTTCCAAAAAATTGCTGGTTGCTCGCCTTGCGTTATTGTATTAGTCGAAACAAATGCTGCATGGATTCCCGATTGTTCCATAAAATCAGCTGCTTTCTTGTACCACGCAGTAACATAGTCCAAATTTCCAGAATCCTTTGTGTCATCAAAAACAGAATGAATATCCTCTTTTTGTGACTTGCTCATCCATCTAGCCCCCACAAACGGCGGATTTCCCATGATGTAGTTCAGCTTCTCCGCCGGAATCACATCATTCCAATCGATGCGCACCGCATTTGCCTCTACGATATTGGCGTTGGTCTTTAAGGGCAGGAACTCCAGGTGCGTGCCATACAGAATGTTCTCCGTCTCTTTCATCATCTGGCTCTCTGCGATCCAGAGTGCGGTCTTCGCGACGGTCACGGCGAAGTCATTGATTTCAATGCCGTGGAACTGGCCGATAGATACTTTGATCGGATTGATCTGCTGTCCGACAAATGACATCTGCCCCGCCGTCTGACCCCGCTCGGAATCCACTAAAGTCTGGATCACTTCATTTTCCAATCTCCGAATCGAAAGATACGTTTCCGTAAGGAAATTTCCCGAACCTGAGGCGGGGTCCAGGAACTCAAGGGAAGCCAGCTTTTTCTGATATTCCTCTAATTTCAGCTTCTTCATTCGAAGTACGGTGATCGATTTAATCTCTGCCAGTTCCTTCTTCAGATCGTCCAGGAAGAGCGGATCAATGACCTTATGGATATTTTCAATCGACGTATAGTGCATGCCTCCGGATCGTCTGGTCTCCGGATTCAAGGTCGATTCAAACACCGCCCCGAAAATGGTCGGGCTGATATCTGCCCAGTTAAAATCCTCGCTGGCTTTTACCAGAAGAAGGTCCCGGATTTCATCCGTAAACATCGGGATCTCAATCCTCTCATCTGCAAAGAGCCCGCCATTTACATAGGGAAATTCGGCAAGTTCCGGAATTAGATAGAGATCGCGGTCCTCCGCCTTTTGGTCCAGAACATGAAAAAGATCAATTAAGGCTGTTCTCATATGCGCCGTGTCCACACCGGACATATAGTCATGGAACATTTCCCTGCGTCCAAAGATCCCGGCATCTTCCGCATAGAGACAGAAAACCAGACGAACGCAGAGGACGTTTAGGCTCTTGAGTGTCTCTTCATTTTTCGGATCATGATACTGCTTCAGGACGGCATCGTAGAGTTTTCCCACGATATCGCCCGCCTGTATGGAAACTTCCATCTCGTGAGAAATCTTCTTCACGTCCTTCTTGACCATGAAATCCAGAAGAGAATATTTGCTCGGCAGCTCGATCAAAGAGATCTTGACCGGCTCCGGCACTCTGGCATCCATGTCATACGCCCAGATTTCCGCAAAATTAGACGTCACGATCCACCTCGCCTTTTCCCCATAAGGCAGGTTGTCGTTGTATCGCTTTGCCTGTGCCTCCAGCTCTACCATCCTGTCCGGAAACTTCTCCCGAAACTTGCGATGCAGCTCGTCCACGACATAATCGCAGATCACCGGCTCATATGGGGGCATCAATGCCTTCATCAGAGCTGCCGCCACACGTCCACTCGGGAAGAGCGCCGCCGAGATGATAATGTTCGTGTCAATCATCACCTTCACGGCGCGTCATCCTCTCTTCTGGACTTTGTAATCCACTCCGCAATATCATCTTCCGATGTAAAACCGGCCTTTTCCGCTTCTCCCATCATCTGCTCCTGCAGGCGTTTCATCGCATACACGGCAGAATTCATAATCCTGATATCCGTGCCGTCTACTATAAATGTGACCCGGTCTCCTACATCAATACCGAGTGCCTCCCGAACATTCTTCGGAATCGTCACCTGTCCCTTGGACATTACCTTTGCATCATTAACAAATTCTGTAGTCGTTGCTGCCATAAAATCATCTCCTTGAAAAGTAGGAAAGTAGGGTTTTCCTACTTCTGATTATATAAAGGAATGCTGCGCATGGCAAGAGAAATATTCAAGGTTCCGGCATCCACATATCCGTCGATTAGTAAAATTTCAATGTGATAAACCGGTTTGCCGCATATCAGCGGTTACTGCTGAAAGTGCTCCTTTGCAAACTCCATATCCTGCACGAGCTCAACCGTGCCGATATACTTACCGGACTTGTCGCGCACAGCTTTGTACCTGACAAGCATCGCGCGTCCGCCTTTTTCCATCCAGACCGGAACTTCATCCCGGCGATTATTTCTGAAATCATCAATAATCCGGCGCACCATCGGCTCTATCTTGGGGGGATGGCAGGAAAACACCTCGCGATCAATCGCCATGCCGGGGCGCTTGAAGACCTTTGGCCCTTCATTGAAAAACCGGTTGATGTTATTATCATCCACAAATGTTATTTCCAACGGAATTGTGTTCAGGAGTGCGGTAAGCTGATCCACGCTCATATGACCGCCGGGCATAGTGATTTCTCCCCTGGCTTGGTCTGTCTCGGCCGCAGCCGGGTTTTCGGCATCTTCCCAGATCTCCTGTTCAACGCCAAAGCAAATCGCATAGTCTTTTTCGTCACGATAGATGCCGCGCCATTCCTCATCGGTAAAATTCACGGCACAAATTGGAAATAAGATATTCTGTTCTTTATAAATCATCTCCTCTGCGCGGGTCAGCACAGGGCCCAGCCTGGTGTTCCAGTTCTCCCCATGGTCAGCTTCTCCCGCAAGCGTGCCGAGTTCATCACGAATCTCATCATCAACCGTCCACATTACATCGGACGGGCCGGATACGCCGTAGTTTACCTTGAGCAGCGGATAGAGCAGATCGCCTTTTTTTGCATAATGCACCGAAAGTTCACGGATTGCGGGGATAAGAGATTCATCACCGCTTTCCTTGAATGTTGCAAGCAGTTCAGAAAGAGCATGATTCTCTTTTGTCAGCGTATACAGCGGATGGCCGATAATCGCTTCCAATTCGGCGGCACGGGCTTTCTTGTCCGAATAGTCTTTTTCAGGGAAGGAAGCTTTTTTAGCCAGCTCCTCCTGCGCCTTTTTTCTCAAAAGAGAAGCTTCTACTTCCTTTTCCGCATGGGCGATCTTTTCCTCCGCAGTCGCGCCATGAAACAGTGCGGAGTGGACGTCGCAGAGTCTCTGCACTTCGGACAGCGGTATGCCCTCTTTCAACAGTTCCTGCTCCGCCTGCATGATTTCCGATGCCTCAACCTCACTGAATTCACGAACAAAGTACGCTCTGACATCATCTAAAGATTCCCCCTCGCCAAGCCTTTTCAGATAGACCTTGAGCTTCTCGGTGCGGTCTGCGGGCGTGCTGACGGCTTCTGCGGTCCCTGCTGCAGGATTCGCGGCATAAACCAGATCCGGCATCTCGCCCACAAGCTCGAAGCCTTTGCCCATCAAGGTCGTCACAACGTCCTTCATGGGGATATTCTTCATTTTTGCTCCCTTGGGAATCGTCATAATTTTTCCGACAGAATGCAGAACGGGTTTTTTCGTAATCTCGGTAAAACCAAGCCCTGCCATAATATCGGTCAGTTCAGGATATTCCTGCGCCAGTTCATAGACTGTTTTATTCAAATCAAGTTTCCTTGCCATAGATGCAAACTCCTTTGCTGTATCCTTCTTAAGCCTGCTTTTCCGCACAGCTTACAAGATATGTTAAATCCGTTTCAACTGCTCCTTCACCCACTTCATGAGGACGACCGCATTGTTATGCTCTTTATCTTTCGCGGCATAGAGGAAAAGTATATCCCGGGATTTTAAGGTTTCCGCAACCCTTCCGATAAATTCCTCGGCTGCGGGATTCTCGGATAACTCTTCCCGATAAGCTGCTTCAAACCGGTCAAATCGCTCGCCAATATGATTGAACCATTTCCTTAAGTCCTTGGATGGAGCCAGGTCTTTGACCCAAAGATCAAGCCGCAGGGTGTCTTTTCTGATACCCCGCGGCCATAAACGATCAATTAAGATCCGATACCCTTCATCATCTTCTGACAAATCATAGACCCTGACAGCCTTCAGTTCACGCATTTCTTACTCATCTCCCAACAAAAGGTAACCGTCTCTTACGCCTCCTCGATTGCGCCAACCGGGCAGCTGTCCATTGCCTCTGCCGCGCTGTTCAGTTCCTCATTCGGAACATCTCCCTCGATGGCGCAGGCAGTTCCTTCATCCGTCATAGAAAACACTGCCGGGCAGGTTCCCGCACAAAGCCCGCAGCCGATACATTCTTCATTAACAACATACTTCATAATACTTTTCCTCACTTTCTCTTCTTAAAAATCATGCTTCCAGCGTCAGTAATAGGGCCATCTTGAAGCGCTTTGCCGCCTTTACAAAATGAAGACCGCCTTTTGCAAAATGGAAATTCTCCCCTGCCTTGATCACATGTTCTTTCCCCTCATACCCGATAACGCCTTCTCCATCAAGGGCAAAAATCAGGGCTTCCCCCGGCGCTGCATGTTCCGAAAGCCCCGTTCCTTCATCAAATGCCATGACGACAAATTTCATCTTGTCGTTATGCATGATATCCATGTTGACAATCTGACCTTCCGCATAGGGTACTTTGTCCGCCAGGTTAAAGACCTCACCAGCTTTAATGGTTTCGTTCATTCTGTTCTTCCTCCTTACCGCAATTTCTATGTAAACCGCGCCCTCACGAGTTCTCATTCCAACAGGCACGCTCACCGGCGTGATGACCGCCTCTCCGGATCTGACCTGTCCGAAACTTCCGCTGCCACTATAGACCTCCAGACTGCCCCCAACTGCAAGTAAAAGCTTGTGGCAGGGATAAAGTTCCGCACTGATGTCTGTATCTTTTGCCATCGAAAAACAGATGACGGCGTTCTCTCCGCTATGGATTTCTTTGGATATGGTACACCCCGGAAGCGGAGCATGGTCCCCTGCAAGAGAAAACACTTCTCCAACCTTTACTTTCATTTGACCACCACCTCTATTCGTCTGGGTTTTGCCGTGCCGGGCAGCCTCTTATGCCGTCCTCTTGCCATGCAAACCGTACCCTTGGCTTCCTGTCCGGCTCACCATCAAGTATATAATTTTAATTTCCAAAATTCTGTATCTCCGGATACAGTTTTAAATTTATTTATCGTATACTATGATCAAAACTAAAAGGAGAAAAGCTTTTGAAAGACTCTGCCTTAGAAAAATGTTCCTTATTTTCTGATATCCCGGCAAAGGAACTGCGGGAAAACCTGGAAACAGTTCCCCATCATATTCAATACTACGCAAAAGGCGAAACCATCTTCGAGATGATGGAACCTGCCAATCGGATCGCTATTATTCTGGAGGGACGGGTCCAGGCGCAAAAGCCCTTCCCCAACGGCAGCCAGATCAATTTCTCTGCCCGCCTGCCGGGAGAAATCATCGGACCTGCAGCAGTATTTTCAAAAAGCAAGCGCTATCCCTGCGACGTGATTGCGCTGGAACCCGCTACCCTTATGGTCTTTCAGGAACATGATATCCTGCTTCTTTTGCAACAGGATATCCGGATTCTCAAGCATTTTATCACGGAGCTTGCCTCTGCCACTTACCTGCTGCAGCAGCGGCTGGAGCTCCTCTCTTACACCGGGATTGCGCAAAAAATCGCCTACTATCTCCTGATTCAGGCAAAGCAGTTGGAGTCAAATGCAGTTCCCATACCGGATTCTGTTTCCAACTGGGCTCTGATCCTGCATGTTTCCCGCACCTCTTTGCACCGGGAGCTGAAAAATATGCAGACAGGTGGTCTGCTTTCTTATCAGCCTCCTGTCATCAACATAAAAAACACTGCTGCCTTAGAGCAGCTATTGAGCAAATAAAAAAACCATCTCTACCGGCTTAAAAAACAGGATTTGCCAAAAATAAATCAGCGAACCGCAAAAAATCCCCACAGACCTCTACCCTCAAGGCTTGTGAGGATCACCATAACCGGTTTTACTCAAGCTCACCTATAAAAATTTATCATAAAAATTTTGCCTGCTCCAGGACCAGCTGCTTGGCCTCGTCAAAGGCAAGACCATTTTCCCCTGCGATCCGGGCGATATCCTCATATTCCGGATAGCACTTCTTCCGCTCGCCAAGCCGGACCACCTTGATGCGGGCAGGTCCACACTTGGTCATAACTTGCGCCATTTCCCGTTTCAGGCAGGACCGCTCCAGCTTAAGGCGGCGAATTCCGATCGTGGTCGTATCCCGGAAAATGATCTCTTCCATCTTCTCCGCCTGATCGACCGTGCAGATGACATTGAGTTGCCAGGCGGGACGGTTCTTTTTCATATAGCATGGGACATAATGGACATCTCGCGCCCCGGCTGCCATCAGTTCCTCCATGACATAGCCCAGCTGTTCCCCGGTACTGTCATCGATGTTGGTTTCCAACTTCATGATCCGATCTTCATGATTTTCAAGATCTTCACCAGCTTGGACAGCAGAGGTCGCGCGGACAGGCTCTTCGATGGGCTCGATCAGCATGGCGCGGACCATGCTGGGGATATTGTACTTACGCTTGCCCGCTCCGATTCCGATCTTTAGTATCCGGAAATTTTCAGGAAGTTTGTCCTCCGTCTGAACCGCTGCCGCAAATGCAGCCCCGGTCGGCGTCACCAGTTCTCCTTTTCTTGACACATCGATATGGAGGGGCAGCCCCTCTTCCTCAGCAATATTTAATACCGCGGGGACCGGTACCGGCAGGATACCGTGCTGACTGCGGATATTGCCCGTTCCCTCCGTAACGGATGGAATGATGACGCGGTCGATGTCAAGGCTGTCAAAGAGGACGGCTGCCGCCACAATATCGACGATGGAATCCACCGCTCCGACCTCATGAAAATGCACCTGATCCACAGCGGTATCGTGAGCCTTTGCCTCCGCCTTGGCAAGGATCGTAAAGATCTTTAGAGCCAGCTCCCTGGCTCCTTCCGTCATCTTAGCTTTGGCAAGGATCTCCTTAATATCCGCAAAGCTCCTATGCTCGTGATGGTGATGAGCATGACCAAAGCTATGATCTTCATGGCTATGTCCATGCTCATGCCCTTCTCCTCTGAAATCCCCGAAGAGGTAGTCCATGTCGTGGTCATGATTTTCATGTTCGGCGTCGAGGATGACATTAAAGTCACAGCAGTCAATCGCCGCTTTTTTTACCCGGCTGATCACGGTCCGGAAGCCGCTCACCGGCAGGCTCCTTAGCGCCTGATCCAGGGCTTCCTGATCTCCGCCCAGATCAATGAGGGCAGCCGCCGTCATATCTCCGCTGATGCCGGAATGAAGTTCCAGATACAAGGTATTTCCCATAACGTTCCCCCTGTCTATATTCCGCTTGTCCCTACCAGTCTTAAACTGTACCGGTTTTGATCCTGATCGGTCTTAATCCCTATCGTCTTAAGCCTTACCGGTCCTGATCTTTATCGGGCTGCCGTTCCGCCAGCCGGTTAATCTGGGTCGCCATATAGCCCGCTCCATAGCCGTTGTCGATATTGACCACCGCCACGCCGTTGGCGCAGGTGTTGATCATGGTTAAAAGGGCGGAAAGTCCGTGCATGCTGGCGCCGTACCCAACCGAAGTCGGAACCGCGATGACCGGGCTGGAAACCAGTCCGCCCATGACGCTGGCAAGCGCCCCTTCCATGCCGGCGGCGACGATAACACAGTTGGCTTTCTGAATCACTTCGACCCTTGAAAGCAGCCGATGAAGACCGCTGACCCCGACGT
>AUXO015495435.1_pt1 | contig 11121 bp, 9 predicted proteins | sample 768731 | NCBI WGS metagenome assembly AUXO01 (sample SAMN02715735, study PRJNA202380) | gut metagenome | biome: sheep rumen | host: Ovis aries | place: New Zealand: Palmerston North
GTATATTGCGATCTTCCCGACAGACGTCCAGTTCGACGGGAATGACAAGGCGCAGGCGGAGGAATACGGCCGGCTGCTCGCCTGGGCGGAAACGATGGATGAAAATGAGAATCCGCAGGGAAATCCGTTTGAAGCGAAGGAACCGGTAACGGAACCCGCGGAATCAGAGGAAGCGGAAACGCTCCGGAGCTATGCGGAATAAGAAGGATGTGCCGGGGAAAACAAACCGGCCGCGTTCTACTGTGAGGTAATATTAATTCATGGCACTTTATGCAATCGGCGATCTGCATCTGCATTATCAATCCGTTTTAAAAGCACCCAGCCAGCTCCATGACCGGGTGTGGAAAAATCATGAGGAGAAATTCCGGAAGAACTGTGCGAAGATCCTGTCACCGGATGACACCCTGGTCCTGGTCGGCGACCACAGCTGGGGCAAAAATCTGTCGGAATGCGAGCTGGATCTGCAGTATATCCGGGATCTGCCCGGCCGGAAGATCCTCACCCGCGGCAATCACGATATGTTCTGGGATGCGAAGAAGACCGCTCAGCTGAATGCGCTGTATCAGCCGGCGCTGACATTTCTGCAGGACAGCTATGAGACGTATCAGGATTACGCGCTTGTCGGCACCAAGGGATTTACGTTCGAAGGCCCGTTTTACATCGACCGCAGGGGACGGATCATCGGCTGGGACGAGGAAGCGGAAGAGCACGCGAAGAAGCTGGTAGAGCGGGAACTGCAGCGTCTGCGGAAATCCTTCGAGCTTGCGAAGGCGGACGGCTGGCGGAAATTCATCATGTTCCTGCACTATCCGCCGACGAATATCCTGGAGGAGCGGAGTGGGTTTACGGATCTGGCGGAGGAATATGGCGCAGAGCAGGTGATTTATGCGCACTGCCACGGAGAAAGCCGATTCAACGACAGTATCCACGGGACGTACCGCGGGAGAGAGTATCATCTGGTGTCGGGGGATTATCTGCGGTGGAAGGCGTGGAAGGTGCTGGAATGAGAGGAAAATGGTAATCAATTTTAGTTAGGACAACAGATAATCATCATGTTTCGAGCGTATCTTTTTGTACATACGCTCGATTTTTTTGCCCAAAATCTGTGTATTGTGAAAGAAACCGCACCATTGTCCGCGTACACGGACAACGGATCTGGCATCATATAACCATAGAAAACAATAACAGCGCAATAGAAAGGAGAGTACAGAAAATGAAGGTTATCGTTAGCGATCACTCGAAGGAAATGGTCTATCACAGAGCCGGCTGTCCGCATGCCGCAAGAATCAAAACAAAATACCGCATGACTTTTACGAGTAATCAGGCCCGTGTCATTGGCTACCGCAGATGCAAATGCTGCGGAAATCTGAGAGGCACTATCCGCGCCCTGACTGTCTCTCCGGAAAAGCTAGGCGCAGGAAGGAATCTGTCTGTCACATACGATCGGAAATCCGATACTGCTTATATCCGTACAGAAATCGGATTCTGGAAGGTGTTCTGGAAGGAAGGATTCGGGCTTCTCCTCTATCACCTGAATCGTTTCGATAACAGCAAAACAACAGAGGAACTTTCACGCGATGCATTCCACCGGCAGAAGGATGTGCTCCCGACAGAATCCCTGGACGAGATCCTGACGTATATTGAAGCGCATGACCGGGCGATGCAGATCATAGCGGATGATTACCGGAAACTGCCGCAGCGGACAAAGAAGCAGCGGAAATATTTCCGCCAGGCGGAGTCCAGACACCGCCGGAGACAGATCAACAGGGTATTCGCGCTTTTCTCTGATCTGGAGCAGGGGAAAAACACGGCGAATTTCGTATGTAACTGAAGATAATGGCAGAAGAAAGAGGGCAACACGGGTTGGAGAAGCTGATCGGGAGATGAGATCGATCAGGCAGGCAAGAAAGGTACGGTTTTCAGAAAGGAAGGTATAGCATGAAGGGATATTTTACAGATAACGGCTATATGGGATATGTGGATGGAAGGTATGTACTGTTTGCAAGTGAGTCGGATTATATCGAATTTGCCGGAGAATAAGGATGAGGCGATGTAATAAATCTATTTTACAATAACAGGAACACACTACCAGTTTGGATATAATTTTCTGAAGTCAGGGTGAAGGTGAGGCAATTGTAGGAGCAGTACAGCATGTTTCTTTTTAAATACAAAGTGATAAGGGTTGAAGAGTAAAAAATAATGTGTTAACAGAAAAAGAGAGAAAAAACTGGAATCCGTAGAGCTGAAATATGTTTTATGGTAATATTAACAATAGATTCTCAGTCTTATACAACAGATATGTATTAATAGTTAAGCAGTAACGATGCTGTAATTGATATACTAAAGGCTTTGTGAGGTAGCTTATGTATCCTGCACATTTTCGAACAGATGATAATAGAACTATAATAAGTGAACAAAGTGTCAGAGATCATTGTAAAGGAACAGCCGTACGTGCTCGTGAAGCCTTGATAGACATCGGATTGGGTCATACCGGCGAGTTGGCAGGATGGCTTCACGACATGGGAAAATGCAAAGATGAGTTTAAAGAGTACCTTATCTCTGCAGCAACTGGAAAAGATGTTGAACGAGGCTCAGTGACACATACTTTTGCAGGAGTTCGATATCTTTTGGAGAAATACCATGTTGCTGAAAAAGAGGGATCCGCGGCTTACTATACGAGTGAGATCATTGGCTATGCGATTGGAGCACATCATGGATTATTTGATCTGGATGGCCCTTCTAAAGACAATGGATTTACACATCGTCTGGAAGCAGCGAATATTTACTACGATGAGAGCAAGACGAATTTTTTGAATGAATGTCTCTCTGAAAAAGAGCTTGATAAACTCTTTCAGAAAGCTGCACACGAAATGGAGGCGGTCCTTCCTGCTCTGAATAATCTTCCGGCATGGGAAGAGAAAGAAATAAATTATTGCAGCAGTGAAGCAGCATTTTATGTTGGACTGTTGACCAGGCTTCTTTCCTCCGCACTTATCGAGGGAGATCGTTCCGATACAGCGCTTTTTATGTCAGAAAGTAAACTCTCCTTCGAAAAAGATGCTGACGATCTATTATGGGAAAAGTGCATTGAGAGGATTGAAGAGAAGATAAATTGTTTTCCTTGCGAAAAACCAATAGATCAAATGCGGCGAAAGATTTCAGACATGTGCAAAGATGCGGCAGGGTATTCCGGAGGAGTGCTGAGGTTGAATGTTCCGACAGGAGCAGGAAAAACACTCTCGTCATTGCGCTTTGCGGCTTCGCATGCCAGAATTGCATCCCAAAAGCGCATCTTTTTCGTGTCGCCGTTATTGACGATACTGGAACAGAACGCAGCGGTGATCAGAGATGCCATCGGAGATGACCGCATTATTCTTGAGCATCATTCCAATGTTGTGAGGGACGATGACAATAGTGAAACTGTCAGCGAAAATGAACTTCTATGTGAAAACTGGCATTCGCCTGTTGTGATTACGACAATGGTACAGCTGCTGAATACGCTGTTTTCCGGAAAGACTTCTTCAATCAGGCGCTTTCATTCGTTATGCAGCAGTATTATCGTGATCGATGAAGTGCAGATGATACCGACTCATATGCTGTCTGTGTTCAATCTGGCGGTAAACTTCCTGACTGAAATCTGTCACGCAACAGTACTTCTTTGCTCTGCTACGCAGCCTTGTCTGGAAGAGGCGGATCATCCGATTGTGAAAGATATTCTGCAGTTGGTTCCTTTTGACAAGTCGATGTGGCGTGTGTTCCAAAGAACAGAACTGATCGATGCAGGAGTGAAGGATTATAGTGAAATCGCCAAGTTTGCGAAAGATATTCTGGAAGAGAGGCGAAGTCTTCTGATCATTTGCAACAAAAAGGCGGAAGCAGAACAATTATTCAACCTCTTTGCGGATACGAAGGCTGACTTGTTCCATCTCTCGGCGTCCATGTGCCATAGACATAGGGAGAGCGTGCTTGAAGGGATAAAAAACAGTCTGTTAAAAGAAGACACAGGACACCGAACAATATGTATCGCAACACAGGTCATAGAAGCGGGCGTGGATATCTCCTTTGCATGTGTAATCAGACTGACTGCGGGCTTAGACAGCATTGTCCAGTCAGCTGGGAGATGCAATCGGAATGCTGAAAATCTCAGTCAAGCCCCTGTCTATGTGGTCAGGCTTCAGGGGGAGGATTTGTCTCGTCTTTCCGAGATCAGGCGCGCGAAAAATGCTTCCATAGAGTTGCTGAACGCTTTTAAGCAAAATCCGGAAAGATTCAATCACGATCTGATGTCTGAGGATGCTGTGAAGTATTACTATAACAGACTGTACAAAGAGATGGAGACAGGCCACCAGGATTATCCGCTGAAGAAGTACAGCACTTCGATTTACGGACTGTTGAGCGGGAACGAACGCTTTCGAAAAACAGATCATTCCTATTATCTATGCCAAGCATTCCAGACGGCCGGGAAAAACTTTGCTGTATTCGATGAAAATACTGTGGATGCGATCGTCCCTTATTGTGAAGGAAATTCTATCATAGCAGATCTTCAGGATGAGAGTGTGCGCTTTGACTTGTTCCGGCGTAGGAAATTGTTAGAAAAAGCTAAGGGATATACGATACCGATCTTTGTATATCAGAAGGAACATCTCGAAAAGGAAGGCGGTATCTACTATATTTGCAGCGGAACAATTGCAGTTTTACAGGAAGGTTATTACGACGATAATACAGGTATGACCTTGAAGAAAATGCCGATGGGATTTATGGAGGTGTGACAATGAAAACCAAACATCCAAACATTGTCGAATTTGAAATAACAGGGGAGTATGCTCTGTTCTCTGATCCTATTATGAGAGTTGGAGGAGAAAAGTGCAGCTACCAGATTCCAACATATGAAGCGTTGAAAGGAATTCTCGCGTCTGTGTATTGGAAGCCAACATTTATTTGGTATATTGATGCAGTGCGTATCATGAACCCCATTCAAACTGAAGTGAAAAGCATCAGACCTATTAAATATTCCGGGGGTAACGATCTGGCTTATTATACTTACCTTAAAGATTGTCGCTACCAGGTTCGTGCCCATTTTGAGTGGAATGATAATCGGCCGGAACTGTCCGAAGACCGGAATGAGAACAAGCATCATGAGATTGCCAAAAAGATGATACGAAAGGGCGGCCGCAGAGATACCTTTCTGGGAACGCGTGAATGTCAGGGATATGTGGAACCCTGTATTTTTGGAGAAGGAGAAGGAGCATATGATGGTATTCCGCACCTGGCGTTCGGCACGATGTATCACGGATTGACATATCCGGATGAAGGGTATTCAGATGAGACGAGGACGCACCTCACCAAGAATCTATGGCAGCCGGTCATGAAAAATGGCGTTATCAGTTTTCTGCGACCGGAAGAATGCCCGCTGCATGAGCTGCTTCATGAAATGCCGGTCAAATTATTTGGAAAAGACATCGGAAACTTCTCAGGAATAAATGAGTTTGGAGGAGGTGAGAAAAATGGGACTTCTGCAGATGGCGTATGAAACATATGATAAGGCGGAAAAAGATTATGCTGGGATACTACGCAGCGATATGCGAGAACCGCTGGCGCCAATTTCGCATGCAGTAACTGCTGCAGGTGTTGAAGTTACTGTTGATCAGGATGGGCGTTTCGTGCAGGCGGATATCGTTGATAAGGATAATGCGAAGACAATTATACCGGTAACGGAAGAATCTGTAGGACGAACCAGTGCGCCATGTGCGCATCCGCTCTGTGATCAGATTGCATATCTGGACCGGAGGAACTCTGAAAAATACAACTTATATATAAAACAGTTAAAAACATGGATGGAATCCCCATATACGCATCCGATGCTGAAACCGGTATATACGTATGTTTCCGAAGGGAATATTGTAGATGATCTTCTCCGAGCTGCATGTGTGAAACCGGGGGACAAAGAAGGGACTGTCAAGGATGAAAAAGTTTTAATCAGGTGGCGTATTATCGGAATCGGGAATGAAAGCGGTGATTGTTGGACGAACAGGAATTTACAAAAGGCTTTCTATGCGTGGTATATGAGTACGCTTAACCAGTCAGATAAAGTAATCTGCAGCATCACCGGTGAGGAGACAGTACCAGCAAAACAGCATATTAAGGGAATTGTGGCGCTGAATGGGAATGCCAAGCTGATTAGCTCTAACGATAGGACGAATTATACATATCGAGGCAGATTCCTTGATGATTCTGAGGCTGTCTCTATCGGCTACATTGCATCACAAAAAGCACATAATACGCTTAAATGGTTGATTGCAAATCAAGGCGTCCCATACGGGGGCAGAACATTTGTATGTTGGAATACGGATATGAGACTGCTTCCTAAGCCAACCGGAATCATGAGACCTCCGATAGAAAAAGCAGAAAGCGATCCGGTTTTCCTATTAAGTGATTACAAAAAGAATCTTCGAGATGCGTTGCAGGGATGGAAGACAGATCTCCCTGTGGGCTCAAAAGTGGTGATAGCTGCTTTTGATGCTGCCACAAGTGGTCGCCTGTCACTGAGCTACTATAACGAATTACAGGCATCAGATTTTCTTGAGAGACTTGCATGGTGGGATGAGACATGCTGTTGGCTTAATGGCCCATACGGTATTCAATCACCGCCTCTTTATAGAATTGTACAATTTGCTTACGGAACGCTCAGATCGAATCGAATGGAAGTGGACGACAAGATATCCAGACAGATAATGATGAGAATCCTTTCCTGTCGTATTGATAGAGCTCTTATACCGAGTGACCTTGTGAAACGGCTGGTTGATAAATGTCATAGCCTGGAATTGTACGCTGATGACAAAGAGGCAGGATATCTTCGAAGTTCATTGCTTTATAGTACATGTGCCGTAATAAGGAAGTATTACATTGATCATTTTAAGGAGGAATGGAGTATGGCTTTGGAACCCGGGAAACAAGACAGAAGTTACCAATATGGGAGACTGCTGGCCGTTTTCGAGAAAATGGAGAAAGATACTTATCAGACTGGTGAAGGGCGGGAGACAAATGCGATCCGTATGCAGTCTGTCTTTGTAAAAAAGCCACTATATGCTACCCGTATTATTTATGAACAGATCAATCGCGCGTATGCATCTCGACTGAGAGAAGGGCAGCGCGCATATTATGAAAAGCTTATTGGTGAAATTATGGATGTAATGAGCGATCTGCCCGATTATGACCAGGACAAGGCGTTAGCCGATACCTATATTTTAGGATACTGTCTGCAGAAGAACGAACTCTATAAGTCAAGAAAAAAAGAAGAGAGCAATGAGGAGGAGTAATCATGAGTGTATTGAAGCATAAGATCGATTTTGTAGCTGTTGTTACCGTAGAAATGGCGAATCCGAACGGAGATCCTTTAAATGGGAACCGGCCTCGTACAGATTATGAAGGCCTGGGCGAAATCTCAGACGTCTGCATTAAAAGAAAGATCCGTAATCGAATGCAGGATATGGGGCATGCAGTGTTTGTTCAGTCCGAGGATCGGTGTGATGATGGATATGAAAGCCTTAGTAAAAGAGCTGAGGGAAATGGCTTTAAGACCATAAAGAGTCAGGACGAATTCTACAATAAGGCATGCGAGACTTGGCTTGATGTTCGTTCTTTTGGACAATTATTTGCATTTAATGGACTTGCTTGTAAATCAGTCGGAGTCAGAGGACCTGTTTCTATTCACCAGGCTACGAGTGTTTCGCCTGTAGAAGTTATTTCCATGCAGATCACTAAAAGTGTCAGCGGGGAGAAGAAAAGCGGGGAGAGTCGGGCAGCGGATACTATGGGTATGAAGCACTTCGTCAAGTTTGGACTCTACACAATTAAAGGTTCGATCAATGTTCAGTTGGCTGAAAAAACCGGCTTTACGGAAGAAGATGCCGAAGTGATCAAAGAAGCCCTTCGCACACTGTTTATTAATGATGCTTCATCGGCCCGCCCGGATGGAACCATGGAGGTCGTTAAGTTTTACTGGTTTGAGCATGGCTGCAAAGATGGTAAATATTCTACTGCCAAGGTGCATCGCTCTGTCAAAGTCTCTGTTAAAGATGGAATCACTATTCCAACATCGATAGATGACTATGACATTTCTGTAGAACCGCTGGAAGGATTGGAGCCGATAATCATTGAAGGTATTTGATGAAGATAATTATCTGATGATGTCAGGAATCCAGCATTTCTGCTTTTGCCGCAGGCAGTGGGCATTGATCCACATCGAACAGCAATGGACAGAAAATGCCCATACTGCCGCAGGCAAAGTTGAGCATACAAGAGCTCATGATGAAGAACAGATCGAAAAAAGAGGGGATCTTCTTATAGTACGTGGGCTTAGGGTTACATCGCATGAATTGATGCTTTCGGGCACCTGTGATGTAGTGGAATTCAGAAAGGATGAGAGGAATGGTGTTCCTATCCGGTATTGTGAGGGACTCTGGTTGCCTTTGCCTGTAGAATACAAGCACGGAAAGCCGAAACTATCAAATGCGGACAGGATCCAACTTTGTGCGCAGGCGATTGCACTTGAAGAAATGCTTGCTTGTCAGATCCCAACAGGGGCGCTTTATTACCATCAAACACGGCATCGCGAGTATGTGGACCTCACAGATGATCTAAGAAATACGACAAAAACCTATTCAGAAGAAATGGTTGGTTATTACAGAAGAGGATATACTCCAAAAGTTAAGACGGGCAGCTATTGTCGTGAATGTTCCCTAAAAGATATATGCCTTCCAGTTTTATGCAAAAATAAAGATGTTAGTGCCTATATTGATAAAGCAGTAGGTGAGACCAAATGAGACACCTCCTAAACACATTATATGTAACATCACCTGAAAGCAGACTGACTCTTAATGGAGGGAATGTAATTGTCTCCAGAAATAGCGAAGTAATAGCCAGAATTCCGCTTCACACACTGGAATCGATAGTTTGCTTTTCCTATGGCGGTGCTTCACCTATGCTCATGGGAGCTTGCGCAGAAGAGGGGATCGATCTTAGTTTTTTTAGTTCGCATGGCAGATTTCTGGCTAGAATAGTCGGAGAAGAACGAGGAAATGTTCTCCTTCGTATGGAGCAATACAGGATCGCTGATTCGGTTGAACGCAGTTGTTTTTATACCCGGAATATGGTTTTGGGAAAGGTGTATAATGCCAGAAAAGTAATAGAGAGAAGCCGAAGAGATCACTCTATGAGAATTCCAATTGAAAAGGCAGAGAGGATTTCTACACAGCTCACAGATTCTATGGAAAAGATCAGATCATGTGACAATATGGACAGCCTTCGGGGATTTGAAGGAGAAAGCGCACAGCGATACTTTGATTTTTTTGACGATCTGATATTACAGCAGAAACAAGAGTTTGTTTTTAAAGGAAGGTCCCGCCGTCCACCTTTGGATCGGATAAATGCCTTGCTGTCTTTTGTGTATTCACAGCTGGCTAGCGAGAGCGCAGCAGCACTTCAGTCTGTCGGATTGGATCCATACGTTGGTTTTATGCACAGACCCAAGCCCGGGAGGAGAAGTCTGGCATTGGATCTTATGGAAGAGTTAAGGCCGGCCGTAGCTGATCGATTTGCACTTACTTGTGTTAATCAGAAAAAGATACAGAAAGATCATTTTAGTATTCAGGAAAGCGGAGCAGTATATCTGAATGATGATGGTAGAAGGATAGTGCTTCGATCATGGCAGGAGAAAAAGCAAGAGCAGATAAAGCATCCGTTCCTTAACGAGAAAATCGAGTGGGGCTTGATTCCATATGTGCAGGCGCTTCTTTTGGCGCGAACTATTCGTGGGGATTTGGAAGCATATCCACCATTTTTCTGGAAATGAGGCAAGTATGCTGGTTGTGGTAACATATGATGTCAATACCGAGACGGGAAAGGGTAAGGCGCGGCTTCGGAAAGTGGCTAAAAAGTGTGTGGCATATGGACAGAGAGTACAAAATTCTGTATTTGAGTGCCTTTTGGATGAAGCACAGCTAGTCAGTTTTCAGGCTGAACTGGTTTCATTGATTGATCCAAAGACAGATAATCTTAGGTTCTATAAACTTGGTAATAATTACAAAAATAAGATTAATCATTTTGGTGTGCAAAGAGATTATCCACAAGATGAGATTCTAATAATATGATTGTGTGTGCGAACATAGAGCTCTCATGAAAAATGAGGGAGGTTCGCATCGTGATTTGTGCTTAAAGATTGATGTGTCGTTTCGCTTGATCCGACTAATCGACAAAGCATAAGCGCAAAGACAGACAATTGTGAATTACTCGCAAACAAAAGTTCATATATTTGGCTGTTTTTGCTGTCCCGCCCCACGCGGGCGGGTGGATTGAAATGTAATAGTCTGCAAGTTCCTCAACCACCACCTGTCGTCCCGCCCCACGCGGGCGGGTGGATTGAAATCTCTAACTCATCACAGATATACTCGATAAGTTTGGTCCCGCCCCACGCGGGCGGGTGGATTGAAATTACACGTCAATGCGGTGGGATCGCTCTGCTTGAGTCCCGCCCCACGCGGGCGGGTGGATTGAAATACGCCGGTTGAACTGCAGCAGCTCCGCGAGGCATGCGTCCCGCCCCACGCGGGCGGGTGGATTGAAATAAGTTTTAATTCATAGTCCGGCATCCCCTCGTAGGTCCCGCCCCACGCGGGCGGATGGAATGCCTGTGTTCTGGATCATTGTGATCTTCATTTCTGGCGATTTGACTCTATAGGATATAGAGCCTCAAGTATTAGATCGAACATATGCCCTGCAGCGACCTCCAGATTGTGCCAGAAAATCGTAGGATATCGCGAATACGGTCTTATTCCTTGACTCAATAAAGCGGGATTCATTACCAGTGAAAAAATGCATTGAAGACGGTATAATAAAGCTGATGATCTATTACGACATCATGGTTGGAGCATCAACCATTGTGTGATGACTAGAGAGATCGGATGCACTGGACGATGCCCTTGAAATTCTGACAGATTCACTGGAAGAGGAAGAACAAGCTTCCCAACAAGAAAAAGATATGCGAATAGCTGTAATGACATTCAGGCTCCATGCTCCATGGGTTCACAGCCTGAAAGAAAAACGAATGATAGTAAAGAGCCTCAT
>AUXO011775162.1_pt1 | contig 11119 bp, 7 predicted proteins | sample 768731 | NCBI WGS metagenome assembly AUXO01 (sample SAMN02715735, study PRJNA202380) | gut metagenome | biome: sheep rumen | host: Ovis aries | place: New Zealand: Palmerston North
GTCAGTGAAGCTATATGGTTTTTGTGGTAGCATAGAACTATCACAGAAAGGAACTTCACTTCACGTTGGCAAGGCCATTTGCTTCCTATCTTGAGACGGTAAGGATGTGTTCCTGACCCATGGTTTTGTTGTATTATTCATAGATATGAAATAGGGTTATGCACGTCCTTCCAGCAGGGAAGTGACGGGGCTCCAGAGATGATAGTGGCATCAACATTTCTTAATTGACACAGAATCTTCACATTTTTATAATTATTGTTATCATGATGAAATTGTGAGATGAAATCGATCTCAAATGTCGGCGTTAGGCATAATAGAAAGGACAGCAAGATGACGGCGGACGGCATACTAGAACATCATAGTAGACTGAAAAGAGTGGCACATGTGGACGTGAGCAGAATCAGATGATTCAGCTATGCCCGCATGCGCTTTTTTTTATAGATTAACGCTGAACAGCGCATTATATGTTACAACTTCTCAATGGCATTCAAAGAGGTAATTGCATGTACTGGATTATTTATAAAATTAACCAGATTCCAGATTTAGAATTAGTGAAGTATGAATCTCTCGGTGGACGAGGAATATCAGGAGTGATTCAATGTCATAATAGTTTTTTACGTCAATGGCAGAGAAATTCATGTCTATTGAACATTGGGATCCATTATTTTGTTGCTTATTCCCCTGACAATGAACCTGGAAAGAGAATATCACTATATATAGGTATTTCTGCCGAAGAGGGTGTGAGTGAATCTAGCATTGATGCACTTATTATGTCGACAAGCTTATGTAATTATTACTCGTTTAATAAGTGCTCTGAGATACCAGAAGAGTTAAGCACAACATTTAGTTCAATGGCAATTCTTAAAAAACAAGAACAAAAGAAATCTTCTGATATAAGTGAATTGTTTACAGTTGACGGATGGAAAACAAATGATGATGCCAGATTATTTGAGATGATTAAAGTGATGGAGGCACTAAACGAGAAAGCTGTGTATACACTCACTTTGTATGGTAACAATATTTCCCCAAAGGCATCACAGGCTCTGGAAAAACCGATTACTTTACTTAGAAAGCGTACTTTTGGTGATGGTAATAATGGAATGGTTAATCTAACTGGTGAACATCGCAGTTCTCCGCGAGACTACGTTGCCGAAAATACATTAAAAACATATGAGGAATTTTTAAAAGATATTTCAAAATCACCTTGTTTCTCTGCAAATATTCACGTATTTGCAAATAATAAGAATATTGCTAATTACATTATGAATGCGGCATGTGGGGAATCTATTAGTGAGGGAGATTGTGAAATAGCTTCTGTTGAAAGCAAGCAATATACTCCATTAAAGAATGAAAATCATATTAATGAATATAATAAGATGATGCCATCTATGCTTTCATTCTGGCCAACTCTTTTTACCTTGGAAGAAATTACACCATTTTTCCGGCTGCCCATTCTTTATGACGGAGAAAACATAGAAATCCCGAAAGAGACAAGTCCGCAATTAGCGTCAGAGGGATTGTATATTGGAAAAACGGCTAATGGATATAAGACATATATAACAAATAACCTCTTAAAAAAGCATGCATTTATATGTGGTGTCCCTGGATCAGGAAAGACAAACACAATGCTGCATATTGCAGATGCGTTATGGAACAATAAAACAATGCGTAATGGGAGTATTATTAATGATCCCATTCCTTTTTTGGTTCTTGAACCAGCAAAGAGGGAGTACAGGGAACTGTCTTTATTTGACATTCCTGATTTGATTATTTTTTCTCCATCAGCCAAAACTGACTTTCCACTACAACTCAACCCTTTTGAATTTCCATTAGGATTGACATTATCAGAACATATCTCAAAACTATGTCAGGTATTTGAAGGAGCCTTCCCTATAGCTCCGCCTGCTCCTTTTATATTAGATCGAGCTATTGAGAGCATATATATTAAACATGGATGGAATACAAGAGATGTAAATATAGGGGACAAAGAATATCCAACAACTTCTGAATTGTATGAGCAATTCAAAAAAGAGATGGAGAACACCAGTTATGATAGTGAAATCCAGGGAAATATTCGTTCTGTATTGGAGATGAGAATCGGAAGTCTTTTAAGGCGTGAAATGAAGGATATTTTCGATGTATCCAGATCATCATTTGCTCCAGAAGAATGGATAAAGCGTCCTGTAATTATAGAGTTAGAATCTCTAGGTGAAGGTCCAGCTAATTTTGTCACGTTACTCCTATGCACAATAATACGAGAAACATTAAAAGTATCACCACTAAAGGATCCAGAAAAAGAAATTAGGCATGTGATATTTATAGAGGAAGCACATAATTTAATTGCGCCTCAAGCTCAAGTGGAAAATGGGCAAGATTCGAACCCAAAGATAGCGGCTACAGCTTATATTGTAAAGATGTTGGCGGAAGTTCGTGCTTTAAGAGAAGGAATAATCATAGCTGATCAATTACCGACAGCAATGGCTCCAGAGGTGATAAAAAACACAAATATAAAGTTGGTTCACCGTTTAACATCGGGTGATGATCGCGAGCTGATAGGCAGTACAATGTCTGCAAGTGGATTGCAACTTGAGCGGGTAGCAACATATCAACCTGGTGAAGCACTAATGTCATATGAAGGATTGCTTCGTCCTTTTGAGATGAAAGTTGTTGAATTAAAAGATCACGGATTAAAAACACCTAACGACAATGAATTAATAGGAATAATGTTAAAGAAGCCTGCCTTTTATGAATTATGTAAAACACATGCAGACAAACAGTGGAGTGAACTTAAAGAAAAAGTCAAAGAATTACTGCAAAAAGAACAAGATGCTTTATATAAATTAGCGCAATATGATTTTTCAGGAAAGACTTCTGTACAAATACAAAGTTCCATAGAACAATTCGAATTAATATATGAAGGAATTAGGATATTAAAGCATCAGTATATTTTAGATTGTGATTATATTTCATCTGTTTTCTATGATGAGGACAGGAAAAAAGAGTTAAAGGATATTGTTATGACACTAGGGGAGACTCTCTATGTCCAATTAAAAAAAGTGCTGCGGGTATGTGTTGAGAAGCAATTAATATAATTAAGAGGAGGTTTCTTTATGGGCAAAGGGGTTAATCTTGACCAAAGGATAGGGCAAATAACAGATATTAAAGGTAATATAGAAACGAAAAAAAAACAACTGGATAATCTTAATGAACAGAAAAAGGTATTACTAGAAGCAGGGACAGAGATACAGGGTACTAGTCTGGATAATAGAGTAATTCAGACTGTGATGGATAGTATTAATCAATCCCTACGGGAAGTTGAATCAAAAGGGAGTGAATTCTCCGACGAATTAACAAGCGATGCCAAGATGTTAGAAGAAATCAGGGAAGATACAGAAAGAGACATTGAATCTGCAGAAGCAGAGCGGCGGAGCTTAGAACAAAGGAAATCCGTTCTTGATCGTTTTGGACTTGGAGCATCTTTAGAGAAGGGAATGACAGAATTAAGTACTCATGCTTCTGAACTTGAAAGTGTAAAAAATGATACGATACAGGCAATGCAGGAACTGAGCCGAGTATCAAGCCAACTTGGTGGATTGTGAAAGGATGAATCAGAGCTGACAAAGCAAGAAACAGTTTTACATGAAAAGAAAAAGAGGAATAGTAGTTTCGGTAAGACACTAGACAGAGAATTAAAAAGAACAGCAGCAATTGCGGCTATTGGAGTAGAATTGATTTCGGGCACTGTAGGAGAAATACATAAGATGAAAAATGATATTTCAACAGGATTGAGCGAACCAATTCAATCATCTCAATCACAAAATATTGAAAGTATTAAGCAAGAAGAATTGATGGCTGATGCTCTGGAAAATGTGGACAATGTTATAGATGAATTAATTGATTATAAAAAAAAGAAAAGGGAACAAGATGAGGTTACTAGTACTGCTGGAAAAAAGATTGAAATAAGATGAATCTTGGCAATATTTACAACGAAGTAGGAAAGACAACAGGAGAACAACAATGGCTAGTAGAAATATTGTATTAAGATACTATTGGAACGGTAATTATAGTGATCAGGGGCTGAATATAATGGCACCTTCTGTAGACGTATATTTGGATGGCAACTATGAGGGGAGCATAAAACCCGGATGCCCAGGTAGTTTGTCAATTGATGATAACTCACATACATTACATTTTGAGATGAGGCACTCTACAATTACGAGAGTATCAGAAGAGTTTTGTATTTCACAAACATTAAATCATCCTGATCCCGTAACTTTGGAATATGTATACAATATTAAAGCTTCTGAGGACTTTAGCCCAAAAGGGTTTGCGAAAACACTTGGAAAAGGTATTGTAACAAAATTCCTATCTGGTGAAAGGGCTGCTCAACAAGTAATAGAAAAAGAAAGTATTTCTTTTTATGTGGAGCAAGATCCTGATAACGAAAAAGAATTAGAAGTGATGAATCAGAAAAACTGGGTGTACTATAAAGGAAATAATGCAGCTATATCTTTGATTGATCAGTTAAAAGGAAATATATTTAATAAACTGGACTTTTCGAAATATGATGATCTTACAGACCAAGAAAAAGAATCTGAGTATATGAATAGTTTATTTGTACCTTTGATTCTTGGGACTGCGTATATTCAGTATTCGAAAGCTTATCTTGAAAAAAAGCTGAGTGTTCGCCTGCTTTACTTTTTTATGAATGAATTGCGACATGTGAGGCTTGCTGAAACTAGTATATCTACGTCTATTCGTAATTCACATATGGAGTTTTATAGAAAAGGAAAAGATATTATTAGTATTTTAGACGAAAAAGATGTATTAAGAGATATGAACTCTTTAAAGACGTCAGCTTTTAAGCCAGTGGAGTATGATCGAGGAAGGTACAAAAAAATTGAATCTATATTTGAAGCGGTTTCAAAGAGTAAGCTGCTTAATTTTGAAAACGCAAAAAAATTATTTGATTTAATAGTAAGTGCGGATTTATCTGTGGAATACCTTGATTCGTTGAAAAAGTCACTCTTATTTATAGTGCTTAATGAGACTGATAAACCAGATTTAGCACCTTACTATTCCTATTACAGAGAAGCTGTTGAAAATACTTTTCGGCCACTTATATATGACGAGAAAAGCCGAAAAGTCATTTCAGCTCCAACGGTAGACATGCTTATTGCTGATGCAATTCATTTTAATCACGCAAACTGTATTGAGAATGTTGATGAAGAATTAGCTGTATTTCTTGATTTATTATGTCCTTCGTTTGGTATGCCATCAGGCCAATATAATATTCTACAGGCTATATTTAATTCTTTTGGCGCATATAAGCAAGAAGCGACTGTCTTAGAAGCGATGGCAAGGAATAATGCTAAGATGACATCGGAACAACAGCAAAGATTAGGCTTTTTAAAAAATCAAACACACCATTCAACTGGTTTCCATGCGTCATCAAGTTCATTATCAACTCCGTCCATGGTTGATAACGAGGAACACCCGGAGGATAAACTTCTATACGATTACCGATTAATGACAATGAATGATTCTGAGGTAGAGTTGTTCTTTAATAATCTTTCAATGAAAAATACAACTACTTCAATGCCCATAGTTGTCGATGAATGGAACAAAACGATTGAATGTAAAGGGATTGAATGGGATGAGACCGAGGCACAAAAGTACATAGGAACAATGCTTTCTTCTACTTTTGGAAACAGATATACAACAGAAGTGATTGAAAGTGGTGCATATGTTGAAGGATGGGAAGAATACCTGCCATCTATTATCGTAAAAGACCAATCGCCTAAAGGATATCCCTGGTTATCATTTGTGATATCTGGTGATCAGATGATGGCAAATCAGGTGACTCTTTCCATATATTCAGTATATATGCCTGAGCATGACCACCTTAGTGACAGTATTTATGAAAGAAATAGTAGTATTTTTTCCAAAGTACAATTACTGAAAAAGAAACAGAATCCGCGAATTAATAATAATATGAAACTTATAGTTGATCTTATTATTAAAGAACTCGAAAAATGGATTAATTCGAGAACCGAAGATAATATTTATGGATAATTGGATTCTGTCCCAATGCTGACATCTATTCTGACACACTGTGCCGAAGACAATACTATGCCGAAGTTTTTCTGTGCTACCTGAAGTTTCTACGTTGAAGAAAGATTCTTCGGGACGGTGGCAAGACCATTTAGCCAGCTGTTCATTAATGACGTTGGTAATGCCATTTAGCCAACTGTTTGATTAACGATCGACCAAGTGGAAATGGGAAATGAATTGCCAGCCACTAGCAAAAGGTGGAATCATTTTAACATGTTTCGGCATAGAAAACAGACAACCTCGAAGAACCTGCCTGCGAAAATATATTCAGTACAACGTTTCTCTTTATAGTTAAAGTGGATTGCGACTATACCGCGGAGAGGTCTCGCAAACTGCTTGTACTTCTCTTTAACAGCGTGGACAAACCGGCACAGAAGTCTGATGTATTCAGCGGCGGCTGCATTTGCGAGGAAAACTCCGATGTTGTACATGGTGAGGGTAGAATAGATCTCCTATTGGAGGAATTCAGGTTTTCAGCGCGGAAATATAAGAGTCCGGCAGAATGCTTAAGGTATCTGAATGAAATCTCGCAGCCCCAGTGCCAGTGGTAGCATTCCTTTATATCTTCAATATCAAAGGAATGCGGAAGATTAGTGAGTATTTATTCGAAAGGATTATCTGCTGTTTTGATTTTAAGAACACTGATCTTCAGATAGGAAAGATGCCTTTTCTGGATTTAACCTGTTCCGGAGTATGTTTAGCCATAAATGTGCCGCCTTAGAATGAGATTTGTGAGTGGTGTCATAATTTCTCGATAATCTAAGGATTGCGAGCTCTGATTATGATCAGAGCTCGCGGCCGCACATTTTTCCATCAAAGTCAAGTTGCTTTTGGATATTTCTGAAAATTGTTACAGAGATTTTAAATTGGCGCCAGTCGACTGTATACTCCAGGAATTGACAAACATTTTTCTTAACGTTGGTGCCTGTCACCATTAATTATAAAATTTAAAACTTATGTTGTAATAGAAGAAGAGTAAAAAGATGAGAGAAGCTATGCATATTGAAAGAGGATCTACATGGAACAAGTGGGATTTCCATGTGCATACGCCTTATTCCATCCTAAATAATGAGTTTGGCTTCAATCCTGATTTAGAATGGAAAAAGGACATTGATAAGTTTGATGAGTATGTGAGGATCCTATTCACTAAAGCTGTAGAAAAAGGTTTTGTGGCTATAGGAATCACAGACTATTTTTCTATTGATGGATATAAGAGAATTCGAGAAGCGTACCTGCGCAAGCCAGAGAAAATGGCGGAGCTTTTTCCGGATGAGGCACTACGATCTGAAATCGAACGGATATATGTGTTTCCTAATATAGAGTTGAGATTAGATACTTTTGTTGGGAGTGATGAGCATTCTGTTAACTATCACGTGTTTTTTTCAGGTGAAACCGAATGTAGTTTAATCGAAGAAAGATTTCTTCAAAGTCTCACTTTTGTTCATCATACAGGAACGCAACTTCCTTTAAGCAGATCTGCAATTAAACAACTTGGTAGGGAATACAAACTTAACAATCCAGAGGAAACCAGAGAAGACTATTTGGTTGGGTTGGAGAAAGCAACTATCCACCATGAAAAAGTGATAGATGTTCTTAAAAGGAGCACTGATCTATCGGATAAGTACTTCCTCTCGATTCCTGTAGACGAAGATCTATCAACCTTGAGGTGGGATGGAAGGCATTCAGAGACAAGAAGAGTATTATATCATCAATGCAACTTTCTTATGAGTTCTAATGCAGGGACGCGCAGGTTCGCATTAGCAGAAGGTCATGAAGATGACCAAAAAAGAGAGTTTGGCTCAATAAAGCCCTGCATTTGGGGATCTGATGCTCATAATTATGATCGGATGTTTTGCCCAGATGAGGATAGGTATTGTTGGGTTAAAGCCGAACCCACATTTGAAGGATTACAGCAAATACTGTATGAGCCTGCAGATCGTGTGAGAATTCAGAAAGAAAAGCCTGAAGAGAAAGATGAGCATCAGCTAATCGATTATATTCTTTTCCATGATGGGCGTTTCTCGAAAGAACCAATATACCTGAGCGAAGGCTTAACAGCTATTATAGGTGGTAAATCTACTGGAAAATCAATACTTCTTCGTCACATTGCTAAGGCGGTTGATATTAAGCAAGTTAAGGAGAAGGAGACTCCACGGTATGGTATTACTAGACCAAAACTAGAAGCGGATGCAGAAGTGTTTTGGAGAGATGGAGTTTCCGGAGAACGGAAAATAATCTATATTCCTCAATCTTGGTTAAATAGAGTCGTGGATGAAAGCGAGGGAGATACACAGCTGAACGCAATGATCAGGGATATTTTGCTTCAGCAGCCAAGTATTTATTCTGCTTATCAAGTCTTGGAAGGAAAAATTTCAGAGATAATAGCTTCCACTAAAAGAAATATTGAAGACTACGTATCTCATGTGGAACATGAAATAGATTGTGAAAAAAAACTTGGCGAATATGGAAGAAGTGCCGCATTTAAATCGTCTATACAGAAACTCGAAAAACAACGAGAGGACTTTTCGTCTGAAGCAGGCATTACAGATGATGTGTTGGAAGAATACAGCGTTTTAGAAAAACAGATTGTAGAACAAAACAAACTGTTGACTGCTGTTGTGAAAGAAGAACCTAACATTAATTTCACAAATGAGCCTTATGTTTACATTCCGGGTATTACAAGCATTGAGTTTGATGGGAACCATGGCTACGATTTAAGTGGCATTCCTACGGTAAGAGAGCTTATTGAACAGACAATAGGGCAGATAAATAACGCAATTCTGGAAATATGGACACCAGCAATTCTGGAAGCATCTGCGTTATTATCTGAAAAGAAGAAGAGTATTAATGACGCTTTGAGTGAGCTAAATAAAAAATATGAGCCACTTAAACAGATTGTAGCAAAAAATGACCAACTGAAGAAAATCGACAATCAGCTCAAGGAGGAAAGACAAAAGCTTCAAAATGCACTTGAACTTGAGAAAGAGAAAGACGGTCACCATTCAGAAGCAGATAAGTTAAAAGCAAAGATTCTTTCATCTAGAAATAGTCTCTTGGATGCATATAATGAGTTTTCAAAAAAACTCTCTGAATTGAACAGCCCAGACACAGACTTAGTGTTCCTTGCGCAGACCGAAAATAAGCGGAAAAATTTGTTTGAGGCTCTTAATGGTCTCTTTGACAACAGAAATTTAAGATCATTTAGAGAGGCGGGGTATTCGATTACGGATATCGACACATTCAAAATAGATGATGGCTTGTTTAAAGTTCTGTGGAAGGGGATGAGCAATGGGTCACTAAACTTCAAAGGTGGTAACAATCTTCATACCGCATTAGAAAAATTGTTTTCTGATTGGTTCTATATTCATTATGTGGTTAAAAGTGGAAATGATACAATCAACAGTATGTCACCAGGAAAAAAAGCCCTTGTTCTTCTGGAATTAATTGTGAATCTTGAAAAAGGAAAATGCCCCATCCTGATTGACCAACCAGAGGATGATCTGGATAATCGATCGATTTACACTGAGCTCGTTAAGTATTTGAAGGATAAGAAGCACGAACGACAAATCATTGTTGTGACACATAATGCAAATATCGTGGTTGGAGCAGACGCGGAAGAAGTCATCGTTGCAAATCAATCTGGCAAGGAAGCAGAAAACTATGCCAAACAGTTTGAATACAGATGTGGAGCAATAGAAAATGTATCTCCGGTGCGGGAACTGGATGGATCAATTAGGAAGGGTGTACTTAATCAAAAAGGCATCCAAGAACAAATCTGTGATATTCTAGAGGGTGGAAAAGATGCCTTTGAGAAACGTGCAAGTAAATACCTCAGCACGACATAACCCAACACTTCTATTAATCTGTAAAATTACAGAGTGGAAGTCGTGGTGGAAAAGAATCCTTTCTCTTTGAGAAAGAATCTGACGAGTCGTAAAGGATTGAAGGCATCAAATGGAGGAACACCTATGCTAAAGAAGATGAATCCAGAAGAATACGTTGAGGCATGGAACAATAATGCTATGCGACACTTTGATGATGGCGATTACGAATGGATTTGTGATCAGATCCCAAAGTATAATAATGTGTTGGAAATTGGATGTGGGTCAGGATATTCAACATTGGTTTTATTACTTCATAATCATAAAGTTCTATCTGTGGAATGTAATAAAGAAGCTATTCAGACGACAAAAAAACTGGCTATTGAAAACGGTTATGAAGCAGAGATAGCTGCAAGATCAATCGATTTTGAAATGTGCGATGCGTGGCTTTGGAATATTGATGCTGTTGGTAATAGAGAATCAATTATTCAAGTTGTAAATCAGTTGCAAATTGACTTAATCCTCTTATGTAATCCGGGCGGAAACTTGGATTCTAACCTTCGTATGTATGAAGTAAAACTTTTGAAGCAATATGGTTTTTCGCAGGATGAAATTAATCAGTATTATATGCAAGGGGCGATTCACCTGTTGCATAAGTTTTCAATAATTGATGCTGCTGCCGATATAGCAATTAAGAGCGATAAGCCACTATTCATCGTTGAACGAGGATCACGAAATCAAGTAGGAGAAATGCTTGACCAGATTAAAAGTGATACTCACATGAGAAAAGTGTTCGATGCTTTTCGAGAGATTAGATGTGAGCCTGAAGGCGGAATCAAACTAGGTGATGCCGATGGGAAGAAAATTGATAAGATGTTTTGGGGTGCCGGGATGTTCTTTCCAATGTGAAATCTTAAATGGATGCTGTATCTATTTTGGCATACCATGCCCTGTAATATTTAGAATGTTGTTGCCTGTGTTCCAGTCCCTAGCATATACACCCATAAATGAGAATTCTTCATAATGATTCCACGTACATTGGTGATGACCCGCAAAATTTTATATGACATTGGTGCCTGACCTCACAATATTTTACCTGAATCCGTGAAGTTTATACCTTAACTTCCAGACGTTGGCAATGCCATTTAGCCAGATGTTCGATTGATGTTCGAACGAATGGAAAT
>AUXO013577769.1_pt1 | contig 11118 bp, 7 predicted proteins | sample 768731 | NCBI WGS metagenome assembly AUXO01 (sample SAMN02715735, study PRJNA202380) | gut metagenome | biome: sheep rumen | host: Ovis aries | place: New Zealand: Palmerston North
GAAGCACTTTCTCGTATCAACACATTAGCGCCAGAACCATTGGTTCTTTTTGTTGTAGATGACGAGAATAGCATGGTGGGTACGTTGACAGATGGTGATTCGCGTCGTGCCTTAATTGCAGGAGCATCAGTTAACGATGTCGCAGCAAAGGTCATGCATTGTAATTTCAACTATATACAGGCTGATGACATAAATGATGTGTTGGAGATTCGTCATCAGAAAGAGATGAAGATGAAACTCGTACCGATTCTTGATAAAGAACGGCACATCGTAGATATCATCAATCTGGAAAAGTTCAAGACACGCCTTCCTATAGATGCAGTGCTCATGGCTGGAGGAAAAGGTGAACGATTGCGTCCTCTAACAGAAAAGACCCCCAAGCCCTTACTTCCAGTTGGAGAAAAGGCCATCATCGACCACAATGTGGATAGACTGATTTCCTATGGCATCAATCATATATCTGTGACTGTCAACTATCTGAAAGAACAGATAGAGGAACATTATCAGAAACCTCGTAATGGAATACAGATTCAGACTGTATGTGAACCCAAGTTCTTAGGAACAATCGGAAGTGTGAAATTTGTACCTCAATTCCACAATGATACCGTATTGGTGATGAATTCAGACCTCTTCACCAACATCGACTACGAAGACTTCTTCCTTCATTTCCAACAACACGACGCAGAGATGTCTGTGGCGGCCATTCCATACAACGTATCTATTCCCTACGGCATCCTCGATTTAGAGGGCCGTAACATTAAAGGATTACTTGAAAAACCTCAATACAACCACTACGCCAATGCTGGTATTTACCTCATCAAGCGTCGTGCATTGGATGAAATTCCTGGAAACACCTTCTTCAATGCAACAGATTTGGTTGAAAAGTTGATAGCAGAGGGTAAGAAGGTTATTCGCTACCCGTTGAATGGTACGTGGATAGATATCGGCAATCCACAAGAGTATCAGAAAGCCCAGGATCTAGTAAAACATTTATAAAAAAATTGAATAAACATACGTACATATATGTTTTCTTGGTCAGAACATCGCTAATGATTTCTACTGATTTTTTATGTACCAATTGGGGAAACGTATATTTTTTATAGAGAGATTCCTTTTGTTTATAAGTAATACAAAAGTGTAAGACATTATGAAAAAAGTTGGAATAATTACCTATTATCACTATTACAATTATGGTACGGTTCTGCAAGCATATGCTTTGCAAAACGTGATTGAAAGAATGGGTGGTTATAGTGTGGAATTAATTGATTTCAGAGCCAGTGGCGAAAAAAAATCAATTTGGGGGCGCTTGTGTCTTCTTCCTGTATATATAAAAGAGTGGCAAAGAGTGCTCACTTTAATCAGGTATGGTAAAATATTATCAAAGAAGAAACCTTTTTTTGAAAACTTTTTTGTTGAGGATCTAAAAACTAGCCATCAGACGTATCAAACCTTCAAAGCTTTGCAGGAAAATAGTCCCAATTACGACATAATGGTGACAGGAAGTGACCAAGTATGGAGTCCTCTTTTGCAAATTGGTTTGCACCCTGCTATGTTTTTAGAGTTTGGATTGAGAAAGGCTTTACGGATTGCATATGCTCCAAGTGTCGGCGTTTCTCATTTTTCCAAAGAGGAATCTGCTTTTTTCAATGTTCATCTTCAACCTTATGAAGCTCTTAGTTGCCGAGAGAGAGTCGGAACGGATTTGTTAAGAAATAGTGTAAAGGGAAAGAATGTTATAAATGTAATAGACCCAACACTTCTTTTGACTGAATCTGATTGGAATGAGATTGCGATAACTTCTCAAATAAAAAAACCTTATATTTTGTGTTATTTTATCGGGCATAAAACTTATTATAGAGATGTCGCAAACCGATTGTCACAAAAGATGCAACTACCTCTTTACTATATACCCATGAGTTGGAGGGACTTGAAAAAGAACAATCTCATTTCCGATGTCGGTCCCAAAGAGTTTCTTGGACTAATTCGTGATGCAAGACTTGTTTTGACGGACTCTTTTCATGGAACAGCCTTTTCTATCAATTTCCGTAAATCATTTTATTCTTTCACAAAGATAAAGGGCGGAAAAGAAGCTTCCGACAATTCGCGTCTTTATGACATTCTTTCTAAATACCATTTGGAAGATAGATTGTACGATACAGCTTTGGATATAAACTTTTCAGACATTGATTATACAGAAGTTGATAAGAGACTTGAGGAAGATAGACAAAAATCCTTGTGTTTTTTGAAAGATTCAATGATAGACAAACGCATTTGTGCTTATGAAGAGTGTACAGGGTGTATGGCCTGTAAAACGGCGTGTGTACATCATGCTATTAATATAGAAAAAGACTTAATGGGCTTTTTTTATCCTAAGAAGATTATGGATTTATGTGTAGACTGCGGTCTTTGTGAGGATGTTTGTCCTAATAATAATAAACTGACATTCCATTATATAAAAGAATCCTATGTTGCAACGGCAAAAGAATCACAAGAAGTAGAGAAGTCAGCATCAGGAGGCATTGCCTCTATTATAGCAAGATTTATTATTAGGAATGGCGGTGTTGTTTATGGATGTACATCGATGGATGCAGCCCATATACAACACATTCGAATAAGTCGTGAAAATGAAATAGACTTAATAAAGGGTAGCAAATATGTTCAAAGCGACACTATATTAATAATGGATTCTATTAAGGACGATTTGAAGAATGGATTGACTGTGCTTTTTATAGGTACTCCATGTCAAGTGGCTGGATTACAATCTTTCCTTAGAAAACCTTATAAGAATCTACTTACTGTAGATTTTGTTTGTCATGGTGTTCCATCCCAACAACTATTCAATGATATTCTTGGTAATGATTTTCCCATGTTGGGTAAGATTCCACTTAAAGTGGATTTTAGATTTAGAGATAAAAGAGGACGCAGCAAATACGGAATTAAACTCTCTGACAATAATGGGAAATGTGTATTTAAAGAGATTTATCCCAATAATAGATATATTACGGGGTATCTTGATGGAATGTTTTATAGGGAATGCTGCTATCAATGTCATTATGCAAAAAGCGAAAGGGTTAGTGATATAACGTTAGGAGATTATTGGGATAGAGAAGAGAAATACACGGTATTACGTCATCATAAAGTAGATGGATTATCAATGATGATGATAAACACACCTAAAGGTGAATTTGTAAAAAAATCCATACAGAATTCTGTTAAAATGGTGGGCGTTGCAACAGAAATTTTACCTAATAGAAATTCTCAATTAATACATCCAATGCAATATCATCTAGATTATGAAACATTCAAATATGAATACATGAACTATGGGTATAGTAATCGTGCTGTAATGATTTTAGATAATGAAATAAAACGAATACATCGCCTTCTATTGTTATCAAAGATTTCGGGTGTGGTCAAGAAGTCTTTTGTGGGGAAAATGATGATTCTTCAAATGAAAAGGATTAATAATTTGATTAAAAAAAAATAGAAAGTATAGAAACAATGATTATAGTTTCATCGAACTTTTTGTATTAAGCGATTTCGCTTTTATCGTATTTTTCTCGATTTCCATGCAGGAGATGAATCGGAATATAAAGGAACTCTTTTCTAACACATTGCTGTTTGCGATGGCAAATATGGGATCCAAATTCTTGGTCTTTATAATGTTGCCATTTTATACATTCGTATTGTCCCCAGAGGAATATGGTACAGCAGGAATTATACAAACAACAGCATATCTATTAATGCCGTTATTAACGGCAAAGATTCAAGATGCGGTTCTAAGATTTTGCTTTATTAATGAATACAAAAGAGAGAAAATATTATCAATAGGAGTGTTTGTCACATTGGTAGGAGTAATATTGACCGTTATTGTGACATTTTTCTTTTACTTTATACCTATTTTTCAAAAGATAGGATATACTTTAATATTTGTGCCAATCGTTGTTTGTTCACACTCTTTTTATTTGTTGTTCTCATTTTTTTCACGTGGTATAGATAAAGTACGGAATTCTGCTATAAGTGGTATTATAAATACTTTCATTATTTTAGTATTAAACATACTGTTTTTATTGATCTTTAAGTGGGGGATTGTTGGATATTTGACCTCTTATGTCATAGCAGATGTCATATCTGCTATATATCTTTTTAAGTCATGTACAATACATAAATATTTTTCATCGTTTGACAAAGATATTACCAAACAGATGCTTCGATTCTCGATTCCATTGATTCCAACCTCATTGAGTTGGTGGATGTTGAGTAATTTCAATAATTATTACATCTTATCGATTTTAGGGTCCTTTTCCGTTGGGTTGTATATGGCTTCATTACGGTTACCAAGTATTTTAACCACGTTGTCTGATATATTTGCTCAAGCATGGCTTTTAACTGCATTAAAAAATTATGGAAGTGAGGATAATCGTAGATTTATATGTTCGATGCATCGAAAGTTTTTTTCTATATTGTGTTTTCTGACAGGTGGTATTATTCTTGTAAGTCCTCTTTTGGCAAAACTTCTTCTTGCTAAAGATTTCTATTCGGGTTGGCATTTGGTTCCCTTATTATTCGTTTCAGTTTTTATGGGGGCTCTGACGGGATTTTATGGTAGTATTTTTTCTGCAGAGAAAAAGACTTCTATTCATTTTGTGTCTACCATTATAGGTGCCATTATTAGTATTCTAATCGTCCTTTGTTTGTTGAAATCTTGCGGATTAATGATTGTTCCTATTGCAACGGCAATAGGGAATTTCGTAATTTGGTTGATTAGGAAAGAAATATTAAAAAAATACATTAATATAGCGATGTCTACGAAATATGCTATTATGCAGATGCTTCTCCTTGTGATTCTTGCATTATTCATCACATACGAAATGTATATATGGGGAGTCGGATCCTTTTTGTTCCTTATCTGCGTAAATATTGTAGAATTGAAAAAAATTGCAACATTCATGATAAAACAATCGCATGGTGTCATAACACGAAAGTTACAGAAAAAACATTTATGATGAGAATGAAAAGAATATCCATTTCAAATAATTATTTATCCAAATTTGGTATAACGGAATTTGGATGGTTTGAATTCTTTTTTAGTTTTTCCATGGTGATAACAGGCTATAAGTATGGTCTCTATTTACTTGTTATTATGTCAATCTATTCATATATAAAAAGACATCGGATTCAGAAAGAGCCTATTATGTTTTTTCTTTTATTGATATATATAATAATCCATGAGTTTTTTGTTATCATAGACAATCCAGATTCAAGGTTGACCTCACTATATAACAATCTTTTTTCATCTATAGTATGTATCTCATCGATTCTATTTGTTACGCCGTCAATCAAATACGAACGGATGAGAAGCATGCTTAATCTTGTTGCAATTATCATCTCAATTGGTCTATTTTACCATGCTGTTTTATTGTTATCAGGACAGCTCGTAACCCCCATAGAGATTCCTTTATTGTCACAACTGGGCGAAAATCCCCTATTGCATAAATTGAACGAGAGACCTGTCTCTTTTTGTTGGGAACCTGCATCTTGTGCAACAATTTTAATGGTTCCATTTTTCATTAATTTGTTAGAGCGTAGATTTTTTATGGTGGTTTTTATTATGTTTGCCCTTTTTGTATCTTCATCTACAACCGGAATTGCATTATCGTCGATCGTTATTAGTGTGTACATATTAATGGATACAAAAACGATGAAATATAAAATATTTGGAACGGCACTATTAATATTTATGGGGTACTTATTATTTAATACCGAAGTTTTTAGTTATGGGCGCGATAAAATACTATTATCCTCTATTGAACACAATACTAGAACTGGGAATGGAGAAGAAATAGTACAATATTTAAATAATAGCCAAATCTTAGTGGGCGTATCTTATGCCACAGCATATGATTTCGTTATTGAAGAAAGAATAAATACTGATTCTATGTTTTTTCAGGAAAATGCTATCTATATTACAACTTTTTGGCTTTTCATAATCAAATATGGTTTAATAGGCTTATTGATTTATCTCTCGATATATTATTATTATTACAAAATTTGTATAAGGTTACTTCCTTTTTTGATTGCAATATCTGTTGCTCTGTTTACTCAGGCTGTAATGGTAGGTCCCTTATTTTTCTACCAGTTCGTATTTCTTTCAGTGTTTAGTACACATTTAAAGATTAATCGTTAAATTCAAAAAAAAGATTGAATCATTTATATGAAAAAAATGATGAACGTTCTTCATATAACTCCAGCTTTATCATCAAATATTGCTATAGAATTCACAAAAAAGACATCAGGATTGGGCTATATGGTGTATGACATTGCCACAGAATTGTCAAAGCATCCAGATGTGAATATTGATGTCCTTTTTTATAGAGGTATCTATAAAGAAATAGTGCAGGGAAAATGCAGATTTGTATCAATGAATGTCTGGACTTTGTTCTCGTTTTTTCGTTTTCAAAAGACCCTTATGTTTCTTTCTTTCTATAAAAAATATGGTAAAGATAAAAAAGCATTCAAAAACATCTTATATGACTATATAGCTTTGGGTTATATAAGTTATGTTATCAAACATGGCAGATATGACATTATTCATATACATGGCTGTTCATATTTATCTTCTTATTTACGTGGTATTTGCAAGGATATGGGTGTTCCTGCACTTATCACCTTGCATGGCCTAAATAGTTTCGGTGGAGTGATTGTTCCAGAAAGTCTAAAAAGATATGAACGTGACTGCTTGTGGGAATGGCACAAGCAGAATCAAATCGTGTCATTTGTAAGTACAGGATGTAAAAATAGAGTAAAAGAATTCTTAGGAATAAAGAATGATGATAATCTGAGAGTGATACCTAATTTTACAAATCTATCATCTACTGAAGTGGATTGTACAATTGAAATAAGGAAAAAGTACAATCTACCAGCGGATTCTTTCATTATTCTATACATCGGCAATATTGGACGAAACAAGAATCAGCAAACTTTTATTCGAAGCATCTTAAAGATGGATTCAGAAGAGTTAAAAAATCTTTATGTGTTATTTTTAGGACATGATGGAAAGGGTGAAGAAAGTATTGCAGACATAATTCAATCAAGTGAGCACAAAGAACATTTAATTATATGTGGTAATATTCCCAAAATGATGATGCCCAATTATCTTTCTCAAGGAGATGCTACAGCTCTTATTTCATACTCAGAAGGATTTGGGCTTAGTATTATAGAAGGATTTCGCTTTGGATTACCTGCTTTAGCAGTAGCTGATATGGATGGCGTTCCTGATTTTTATGATAAAAAGGCGATGGTATTACTAAAAGACAGAGGCATTAATACCATTTGTGATGGAATTAAACAATTACGTTTACGAAAGTGGAATAAAGAGTATATTAAGAATTATTCTATGAATTTTACAGGGGCTGCTATATCCAAGAAATACAATGATTTGTATAAAGAAATTCTTGATTTATGAAAAAAGAAAATACATACATGAAAGTAATTTTCATTGTTGTAGAACGACACATGATGGTGAACTATACATACTTGGATTCAATTCTAAAAGAATTGGTGACAAATTATCAAGTTGTATTTTTGCCAGAAATACCCAGTTTGGCTATTAAAAACCGTATAAAAAATGGTCGTAAAGTCTTGACGAAGCTCAAAGATTACTGTATGAATCTATTTCCTAATGGTATTGAAGATTCTTTGATTTTGTATTCTAATGGTGAGGGCTTTCTATTATCAAACAAAACAATGTGGATGCCTCAATTGTCTGGTTGCAGAGAGGTCGCTTTACAACATGGACTAATGCCTTTGGATTATAAAAGGGATTGGGTGAGAAATTTGGTGAATGCTATATCATCGTGTTTTCTTGGTTTCAACCTTTTGGGGAATGGTTTTGGAGGAGTCCATACAGATAAGTTCATAGTCTGGGGAAAAGCGTATGCGGATTTGATGATCAATAGAAAAGGATGGAACCTTGATGACGTTATTATATCTGGTGCATCACTGAAACCACTTTTCAAAAAAATGCCACAAACTAAAAATAATTCATGTTTGTTTCTATTACAGGATGTTAGTACAACTTATATTAAGAATTTTGATGAAATGCTTAGGATATATGAGATAATACTGAAAAACTTGTGTTCTTATTATGATAGCGTAATTGTCAGAAAACATCCTAAAATGGATAGTAGCATATACGATAAACTATGTACCACGGAACAAGTGAAAAAGTCTGTAGGTAGTTTGGATGAGGATATTATCTCTGTCAATAAAGTCTATTCTTTTTTTTCTTCCGCCTTGATAGATGCTTATTTGATGGGACGGGAAATCGTCGCTGTTCATTTGAAAGGTATAAGTTCTAACCTCTATTTCCCCTTTTCACGTGTTGTTGAGGTTGAAGATTTGAAGGATTATCTGGCAAAACACGCATACAAAGATGATGAAGCTGTTGTTAATCAATATTATTATGATAGTACAAATAACACAAAGGGTGTTATAGAACAAATTATTAAAAAATAATATGAAAGAACGCCAAAGCAACTTCGAATTAATGAGAATTATTTATATCGAACCTATTTATATACGAAGTAGATGGCTCAAATTGTTACAAAAAGGAATTACAAACTTCTATTCTAACATATAATATGAAAGTTGCGATTATACAAGAATGGCTTGTTTCCGTTGGAGGTTCTGACAAAGTGGTGAAAGCCATACTGGATGTATTCCCCGATGCCGACATCTTCACGCTTGTGGCAAGGAAAGAGGTGTGCGAAGAGTTGGGCATTCCATGGGAGAAAGTACATACATCCTTTATTCAAAAGTTACCCTTTGGCACGACGAAGCATCGTGCTTATTTACCATTATTTCCATTTGCCATTGAGCAGTTTGATTTGAGGGGATATGATGTGGTCATTTCATCTTCGCATTGCGTGGCGAAAGGAGTGTTGACGAAAGCAGACCAGCTGCATATTTGCTATTGCCATTCCCCTATCCGTTACGTATGGGACATGTATCACGAGTATTTGGTAGAGTCACATTTGCAGAAAGGATTTAAAAGTTGGTTGGTACGATATATGCTTCATCGTATTCGCAAATGGGATGCGTTGAGTGCTCTTCGGGTGGACCACTTCATCACCAATTCTGACTATGTAGGCAAAAGAGTACAGGAAACATACAGAAGGCCGTCAATCACTATTCATCCCAATATAGACATTACCTCTTTTGAACTATGTGAAGAAAAGCAAGATTATTATTTGGCCAGTTCACGTCTTGTGGCTTACAAGCAGATAGACACCATCATCAAAGCTTTCAACATGATGCCTGATAAAAAACTGGTGGTTATCGGCGGAGGCCCTAACTTGAAGGAATATCAGCTGTTGGCGAAATCGAATGTCGCTGTTATGGGGTATCAGCCTTTCGATGTATTGAAAGAAAAGATGCAACATGCCAAAGCTTTTGTCTTTGCAGCCGATGAAGATTTTGGAATGATTCCTATTGAGGCACAATCATGCGGAACCCCTGTGATAGCATACGGTCATGGAGGGTCACTTGAAACAGTGAATGGAGGAAAGACGGGTATATTCTTTTATGAACAGACACCCGAAAGCATAAAAAAGGCTGTGGAAGATTTTGAATCCATGGGAAAAAGGCCGTTCGATTATAAGGAATGCAGAAGATGGGCCGAAGGATTCAGTGAGGAACGTTTCAAGCAAGAGATAAAGGAATTTGTAGAACACAAATATAAAGAGTTTAAATCATGAACTACATCATTTCAGGCGGTACAGGCTTCATCGGCACACACTTGGCGAATCTGCTGCATGAAGTACATCCGAATGACAAAATATGGAGTCTTGACATCGTTGACCCATCGAAGCTGGTGGGGATGAACAAGGCGGAGTTGCAGAAGTACACCACCATCAAGAATTGGAAAAGTCCTGTGGTGGAGGGGAAAACACGTAAGGCGACATTTGTGTATTGCGACGTGAGAAAACCCGTCGAAGATTTACCCTTCACTCCTACATCAGAGGATGTCATCTTCAACTTCGCTGCTGTACACCGAACGCCAGGGCATCCCGACCCTGCCTATTTCGAGGCGAACATCCGAGGGGCGGAGAACGTGTGTTCCTTTGCAGAGAAATATGGCATCAAGAACATCGTGTTCACTTCATCTATCGCCCCCTATGGGGCAGCGGAGGATCTGAAGGAAGAAACGACCTTGCCGACTCCCAACACACCATACGGCATCTCGAAACTGGTGGCAGAAAAGATACATCAGATTTGGCAAGCAGGGGGTGAGGGAAGGAAATTGACCATCGTGCGTCCAGGCGTGGTGTTCGGGAAAGGCGAAAATGGCAACTTCACCCGTCTCTATTGGAGCATCCGAAAGCACACTTTCGCCTATCCTGGACGGAAGGACACTATCAAGGCATGTGTGTATGTGAAGGAACTGGTACGGTTCATCCTCTGGAATGTAGAGGAAAGAAAGACTCCTTTTGAAGTTTACAACTGTACCTTCGAACCTGCATACACTATCGAACAGATTGTCCACACAATGAAGGAAGTGACAGGTTTGCATCAAATAGTGCCTTACGTGCCAAATGCCATCATCATGCCCGCCGCAGTGGGTGCCAAGATGCTGGGTTCCCCCATGGGCATCTGTCCTGCAAGGGTGAAGAAACTTCAAATCTCCACCAACATCTGCGGAAAGAAGATGAAAGAGAGTGGCTATCAGTTCAAATGGACGTTTGAAGAAGCAATCAAAGATTGGTTCATGGATAACAAAGGCTCATGCTTGCAATAGGCAATGGATGAAACAACTCAAGGTATAGCATTTCTTCGTTTCTGTATCAACGAAGAGCAGTGCATTCCAACCATAAAGGATTGGGATGCGCTGTTTTCGTTCATGAAGGAACAGGCCCTGTTGGGGGTGGGTTTCCGTGGAGTGGAGCGGATGAAGAGCGAGGGGGCGGAGGTGCCGAGGGAAGTGGTGCTGAAGTGGTTTGCAGTGAGTGAGCAGATACGGCAGAGGAATGTGGAGATGAACAGGATGTGCGTGGAGTTGGTGAAACGGCTGAGGGAGGACGGTTTCGAGTGCTGTGTGCTGAAGGGACAGGGGAATGC
>AUXO014911605.1_pt1 | contig 11118 bp, 10 predicted proteins | sample 768731 | NCBI WGS metagenome assembly AUXO01 (sample SAMN02715735, study PRJNA202380) | gut metagenome | biome: sheep rumen | host: Ovis aries | place: New Zealand: Palmerston North
TCAGCTTCAAAGAAGTAATCAACCTTATCTCTAATTGCCTGCTCTTCAAGTGGAGGTTTACAATACTTCTCATTGTGCTGTAAACATATATTAAGGATAAAGTCTTTACCAAATCTACGTAAATCTCTATTAGCACAATAATGACCTACAATAGCAGTCATGGTATTATCTCTACTACCTTCAGGAATAGGTTGTTGTAACATTTCATCCGTTACTACAATTTTATGACCTGACTTTCCTTGACCTTTAGCTTGTTTAGGCTTAACATCTACATTTTCTGGAATATCTGTTTGAAATTCTGTAGCAGTACCAAATTCATCGGCAAAATTAACAGTACCTGAAGTAGTGGATGATCCGAAGTCTATCGTAAAATCACTTTTAGGTCTTACATCTTCTTCTGTTAATTTAATCCTATCTATAAGCCACGTAGGAGCTATAGCACAATCTATTTCCCAAGGACTATGCCCATCGACCCATTCATACTTTCTACCTGAATGATGTATTGAGGGTGGTAATACAGTTTGCTGTCCTGTACATAGTAAAGCACACTCTTGATGTTCTCCTTGACCGGTCTGTTTAAATTTTTTGGTTTTTAAACCTGCAGGTATTATGTATAATAAACGATGACCTGCGCCTGTAGAATATTCCCAAGTAGCAGGTAAATCACCTTGAGACATCTCTTGTAACAATTTGATGCCTTCTTCACCATCTACATCAATACCACAATAGCCACTAGCATCCCCTAAAGGCAAACCAATATTCCAATGTTTGAAACTTTTATCCCACGACTGTAAATCTACTAGACTAGTGTTATTATGATCTTGCCACCCCTTTATTAGAGGACTTTTACCTGGACATTTACATCTTTGTATATGTTGAGGAGAAGCCCCGGCATGATCATGTGAGCATAAAGGAATTATAGGTAAGCCAAGTTCAACTAGCTCTTTTGCTCCTTCCAGCATTTTATACCTCCGTTACTAACTCCCAAGTACATTCTTCTGCACGTTTACTTTCATGGAATTGAGTAAAACGTGGATGTCTAGGATAACCGGCTTCCGTTTTTTCCATGAATGTTACTTTACATACTCTACCAATAAAGGTTTGTTTATTACGTGAAATGGATTCGCGCAAATCTTCTGTTAAACCAGAACACGTACAAATAACAGTTGGTTTACCATTAACGTAAGCACTTAACTCTAAAGCGCCTATCCAACCCATATAGTAAAATTTCGTTACTGGACGCATTTCACCATCAAGTTCTTTCCAGTATGGCCAATCTGCAATATTCTTACCACCATATTCTGCTTTAGGGGGTTCATAGCCGGAAATGAAGAAATCAGCCTCGTCCTGCTGCTTTAACTTCATCCACTGCCATTTTGGTTTCTTGCCCATAATATAAATGCTATCTACTTTCTTTAAAACCACTCCCTCGCGACCGGCAGCTATCAGCTCTTCAAAAAACTCTTTTTTACCACTGGTGCGACGTTCAACTAGATGTATATACGCTTCTAAAGAAGTACCTTTAATAAAAGCTGCATAAAATTGCTCTAAAATAGCTCGACGTTCTCTATAAGGAGTATTTATTAACCAAGTACCTTTTGGAGTTCTTAAAATATCCCAAATAGTATAATGTACATAACCATTAGTTTCCTGAAAAGCGCAGGCTTGATCTGGAGAAGCTCCAGTTACTCTAGTAGCGTACTGACTTGTTTTACCTGGAAAATTTATTTCCCCATCTAAGATCAGATTGGGCATCTGTAAATGTATAAAGAAGTCTCTTAAATGCGGATAGTTGTTTGTTTTTTCGACTCCTTCTGTACTAAATAAACGACAGCCGAAAGTCAGATAATGACAGCCATCTATTTTTTCTTCGGCATCATAATCTGGTGATAAAAGTAATTTGTGAAGCTTATCTAATTGTTTTTCATCTGTGTCATCTACAGTAGCAGGTTTCATTGCACCTACCTTAGATACGAAATCTAAAAAAGCATCAGCCATTTTGTTCTCCCCCTTCAGAATTATTTGGAATTTCTAAATATAGTCTAATTGCATGACTTAAGGCTTCTGTAGCTGTCTCTTTTCTTTGTGTATATGCCTGTTTGAAATTCCAATATAGATCTTGCGATACTTTACCTCCGATGAATTTTTCTTCTTTTTTCTCGGTTTCCATAGTCCCTCCTGTTCCTAATAAAAATCTAGTGATTCAATGAATCCTATATTATTATAATATTAAAATAAAAAAGATTTTTAACCGGATACTTTTATCAATTTTGGCTTTATTTATAAAGACGCTAATATTTTCTTGGGGTATAAGAGTTGGGCCAAGTTATTCCGGGCGGTATTGCCACTTTGGGTTTAGCCATATGTCTCCGCCAGCGTTTTTTGTAATTTAAAAAATTTTTTGCTTCATCTCGTTAAAAATATAAATGATTTCTATATTATAATAATATACAATAAAATTTGAGATGTTTATATTGTATGATTTGTTTCTAACTATTTTAGCCAAAGGAGGATATAGTAATGGCAAACACAAATTTTGAGAACGAGTTCGGCGCACAGGAAAATGAGCAGGTTAATGTAGAGCTTCCAGAGGGAGCAACAGCAGAGGCTCCTGCACAGAGAGAAACTTACACACTTGCAGATGGTTCTGAAGGATCAAGAGCAGCTTTCATCCGTGAGAAGTTCATCGATGAAAATATGAGCCGTAAGCAGATCAGTGAGCAGTTTGGCTTCCCTTACAGAGTGGTTTACAGCGCTACTGTAAATATGGTGAATGAGGCTGAGGCTCCTAGCAGAGGAAGATCAGCTACTAATGCTATAATCAAGGTTAACGCAGAGAACCAGGTTGTTGAGGTTAAGGATGTTGATGGCCAGCAGCTTACATTTGTTAACGGCGAGGCTGTTGATGTAACATATGCTGCTGAGGATCTTCAGGATAAGAACCGTAATGAATGGATTAAGGAATCAATTGAGGCCGGTATGTCACGTGGTGATATCGCCAAGATTCTTAACCTGAGCTACGGCGTTATTTATGGTCTTACAAAGGATTCTGAAAATACACGCCAGACTCATACAGTTACTCTTGAGGATGGAACAGAGATCAGCAGAGCTGAGTACATCCGCAGAAGAGTTGCAGAAGGCGTTAGCAGAAGTGATGTTGCTAAGGAGCTGGATGTTCCGTACAGCGTAGTATGGCAGGCAACAAAGACAGAGAAGACCGATGAGGATAAGTTCAGAGCAGCTATTGAGGTTATTGAATCTTATCTTGATCGTGTTGATAACAAAGAGGCTGTTCAGGAAGCTATCACAATCCTTCAGGCAAGCAACCTTATTGAGGAAGCTGCTGAGGCTGAGGCTGTTGAGGCTACTGAGTCCGCTGAGTAATGAGTTTATAACTCATTTAATTATTTGGTCAGGTTCTTTTAGAGCCTGACCATTTATTTTGCATATTACTGGAGACAACAAAAAGATTTGGAGGTTATTTATGGATCATGAAGAGCAGAAAAAGCGTTTAGAAGAAGCTGGAATCTTTTTAGCTGCTGATGAATTAGCAGTGTATTATCGTAAGCCTGATGTATTAAATTTGCAGGAAGGTGATAGCGTACCAGTAGGATATAAACGTTGCGGGCATTGTGGCCTATATAAGAAACTCTACCTGTTTAATCGTAATTCAAGTAGCAAAATTAATTGCACAGGTAACTGTAAAGAGTGTCAGAAGGCTAGTTCACACAAAGCTTATCAGAAGGCTAAACCTAAAAAGAATTATAAGAAATACTATGAAGAGCATCGTGAGGAAAAATTAGCTCGAGGACGTGCTTATTATGCGGAGAACAAGGAAAAGATTCTTGCTGGTCAGAAGAAATATCACCAAACAAAAGAGGGTAAAAAGGTTATGCAAAAGTCTCATGCTAAACGTAGTAAGCTGCTGAAGGCTAATGCAGGTATTCCTTGGAAGAGAGAATGGATCATTGATCGCGATAAACAGGGCGGCGAATTTCCTATCTGTGTTCTTTGCGGTAAACCTATTAAATTTGAACGTGATATACACATGGAGCATTTAGTTCCGGTCGTTTTAGGTGGGTTAGACGACTTTACTAATGTAGGTTGCGCTCATGCTCTTTGCAATTTACAGAAGTCCAAAGATGCTCGTGAAATTGATGTAGAGCAGGTAGAAAATTTAATGGCTTTATCTGAAAAGTATATGGATGAACATCCAGAGCTTTTTGAAAAGTTTAATGCTACAACCGAATAATTTGTTCTGTCTGACTTATTTTTCTATTTTTGCAAAGATAAGATTAAAAAGACTAGTGATTTTTATAAGCCAGGGGGCGTATAATAAAAGAAAAAATAATAAAAACTAGGGGGAGCTTAAAGATGACTAAAGAACAAATTAGGGACTACACACAAGCGTATTATAAAGCGCTAGCTGAAGATGTTAATTTAGATCCGATTGAAACAGCTAATAAGGTTGTTATTTTAAATATGCCTCTGGTGCATACTGTCTTATCTAAGTATAAGCCGTATACAGAGGATCAGGTACAAATAGGATATATTGGATTAATTAGCGCTTCTAGAACATATAAACTTATGAAAGGTGTTCCCTTTTATAATTATGCATGTTTTTGTATAGAACGTGAGATCCAGTTAGATTTTAAGAAGCGTATGGATAGATTTGAAGAGAAAATTGATAAGAATTGTCTCGTCTATCTTAATGCGGAAACTACCTTGGCTAATGGGGATTCAGTTACGTATGGGGATATTGTAATGGATCCTAATGCAGAAAAAGAGTTAGAACAGTTCGTTACTGATAATGAATTAACTTTTATTGTAGAGCATTTGATTAAGCCTTCAATTGAAGAAATTATTAGACGCGGACAAAATCACAAGTCTAAGCTAAATGTAGAGCTCTGGCGTAAATTAGAGTTACGTTATTTAGTTGAGATGACAGAAGAAGATTCACAGAAAAGACGTTTAACTTTTTCTAATATGTCACAAGCGTGTGGTGTATCTACGCAGAATATTAAAATGCGCCATGGAAAAGTTATGGAAGAATTATTTCAAAGGATGTGGACTTATATGACTTTAGGATTTGATGAATTATTTGAACGTTTACGCGGACAAAAAAGAGTTCCGCATAAACTTTTATGTTTTGATCCAGGTAAAACAACTGGTTGGTGTGTTTTTGTGGATGGTAAGTTAGATCATTGGGGACAGCTTCCGGAATGTTATGATAATAACAATGTGAATCTACAGCCGATGTTAGAATTATTTGATACTGAACAGCCGGATTTTATTCTGTATGAGGATTATAAGGTATATTCTCATAAGTTGGAAAGACATACATTTAATCCGGTGTTTACAGTACGTTTAATTGGTGCTATAGAAACCTGGGCACAGATGCATAATATTCCTACGCATAAGCAAATGGCGTCAACAGCTAAAGCTTTTGCTACCGATGAGAAATTAAAAACCTGGCATTTCTGGGAAAAAGGTATGCGCCATGCACGTGATGCTATACGCCATGGTTGTTATTTCCTTTTATTCTATAAGAAGGGTGAGGATATCATTTAAGTCTTTAGGAGTTGGGCGAAGCTCGCCCGGGTATTTATTAATGGAGGTGTTAACCATGAAGAAAGTAACTTTAGCGACAATTGTTTGTTTATCTACCTTGTGCATGGTATCTTATGCGAGAGTGCAGGATAAGAAGGAAGTAATCTCGGTAGAACCTATTGAGGAGCTGCAAGAATATCCTACTAGAGAATATGAACAAATACCTTTTGACGGTGGTATTATATTTAAAGAAGTAGGAACCGGTCAGGAGTTCGTATTCACTTATACGGATAATGTAATAGAGGTGGATGAAACTGCTCCAGTTTTAGAAACCACAAAAGCTATACCTAAAATAGATTATACTGATCCGGCACAGAATCCTTACTATAAGATTGAAAAACCTTTAAAGCAAGACTCTAAAAAACGTAGTACACGCGAGATCTGCGAAGAAGTTTCGGCTATTTATCCTAGAGTTTCTGCAGAACTATTAGAAGCTATGTGTTTACAAGAAAGTGATTGTGATCCTAATGCTTTTAATGGTGTTGATCGCGGAATAATGCAGGTAGCTAAAAAATGGCATTCTGATAGAATGAAACGCTTAGGCGTTTCTGATTTATCAGATCCTTATGGTTGTGTTTTAGTCGCTGCTGATTTTTTAACAGAGTTATACGAAATTGCGGATAAGTCTGCTAATGGTGATACAGGTTACGTTTTAATGCGTTATAATATGACTAAGAAAACTGCTGATCGTATTTATAACAGCGGAGAACTTTCTAAATACGCTAGGTTAGTTCTTAGTACAGCCGAAGAATTGAAGGAGTTATACAAAAATGCGTAATTATGAATACTGGAAACAAGTAAAAGAAGAGTCTAAAGAACGTCATGTATCTAGAGTACAGAAAACTCCTAGTCGCATAGCTTATGCAGAACAACTCTTCAAAACTTTAGGTATTGAGTACCAATTAAAAAATGAATCAACTGGGCATTTTCATTGCTGGCGTAAAAGTGACGGCAAGTTATTTCAATTTTATGCAGGCACAGGAAAAATCCAGGGATATACAGATAGAAGAGGAATTCATGCTTTAGAAAAGTTACTTAAGGAGGAAGTATGAATATCTCGGAAAAATTAAATGAAGTTTGGCCTAAACTCCGTCCTTATCAACAGGACGGAGTAAAATTTATGATTAGGCGGAGACACAATCTAAATTTTGATGACATGGGTTTAGGAAAAACCGTATGTACTTTATTTTCGGCCTTATATAAAGTTCAAAATATGGATGTCTACGCGGACACATTTACAGAACATGTTTTAATTTTATGCCCTGTAAAAGCTTTAGGTGTTTGGCAACAAGAATTAGAAAACTGGTTTGGGGTTAAATCCTTAAACTATTCTGGTACGCCAACACAACGTAAAAAATTAGCACAGCAGATACCTAACTATTTGTTTATAGTTACTACTTATGGCATGTTAAAGGAAATGGATTCTTATCATATAATAGGTCTTATTTGTGATGAGATTCATGAAGGATCTGCAGGTTTATTAAATCATAAAAATAAAACCTATGCTAAAGTAGCTTCTTTATATTCTAGAATTACATGGTCTTTTTTATTAACAGGTACTCCAGTTAGACAAGGAGTAATTGATTTATATGCACCATTACATTTAGTAGATGGAGCTGTTTTTCAAAATTACTGGCAGTTTGTTAATAAATATTGCATTGTAATGGATACACCTTTTGGTAAAGAAATTCAGCGTAACCCTAGAGATATTAAAGGTTTTCGTGAATTATTAAGTAAGTACAGATTACGAAGAATTAAGTCAGAAGTATTACAGGATTTGCCAGGAAAGCAAAGACAGATCATTCCAATTACAATGACAAAAAAGCAATTAAAGGCGCACCAGGATATTTTGGAAGAATTTATATATGCTGATGCGGACTCCGCCGTAGTTGCCCCTAATGCAATGACAGCTATTTTAAGATGTCGTCAATTACTTGTAAGTCCTAGACTTTTAGGTATTGATGAAGATGGGGCGGCTTTTGATTATTTAGCTTATGAAGGTAAGGAATTGTTAAATGATGATAAGTGCTTTGTAGTTTTTACACCATTTAAAATGGCGATTCCTTTATTAGCGGATCTTATTAAAGGTTTTGGTTTAGGGACTAAAATTTTTACACTTATGGGTGGATTGCAGCCATCAGAGTTTGCAAGGCAGTGGCAAGGTTTCCTAGACTACAAGGGTAATAATAAGGTACTCTTATGTGTAATTAAATCCGGAGCTTCATTTCATGCTACTTGCGCATCTGATTGTTTCTTTTTAGGTTATGAATGGGATTTTAATCTGTGTGTACAGGCTGAAGACAGATTATGTCGTTTAGGACAGAAAAACTTTGTACATTGTCGTTATTTATTGCATCCTGATTCCGTAGATGAATTAGTTAAGGAAAAGCTTAATGATAAGAATGCTGCGGCTAATTGGATCATAGGAACAGAAGAGCAGTATAGATATATGTTACGCAGTGTAAAAGCAAAAGTGAAATTATAATCACGTTAAAAATCTTTTTAATTTTAATATTATATTAATATAAGCATTTATAGCTTAAATATACCATAATCGGAAAGGAGCATTGTTTATGGACAAGCTAAGTCACTACACTATACGAACATCCGATAGAAGAGTTTTTCGTCGATGTTTAAGAAAGTGGTCATTCCAATCATCCTTGCGTGGTAATTGGAAGTATCGTGGGACGGAACAGAATATTAATTTCTGGTTTGGTTCCGCAATACATTTTGCAATGGAGGATTATCACGGTTATAACGTGTTTGGAGATCCTAGAATTGCTTTTTGGGCTTATTATCAGGCATTTCCGGAGGATGAATTACCTGCAGGAGCTGAGGATTATTATCCTTTGGGTATTTCTATGTTAAGTTATTATTTAACCTGGTATAAGAGGCATAATGCAGCTTCTGATTTTGAAACCGCATTAGTAAATCTTAAAACGGGTGAGTTAACAGATCCACATCATAAAGATCCTTCGGCGCAATATTATCCGGCAGTAGAACAGACTTTTATGATTCCTTTAAATGTTTGGGTAGCTGTGGATGAAAATGATAACATTGTTAAAACTTATTGGAATGCGTCTGACTTACCTGAGCTATTCATGGATGACACATTTATTTTAGATGGTAAGGGCTGTAAACTCGTTCCCATAAATTATCATGGAACAATTGATAGAGTTGTTTTTGATAAGTTGGGACGTTTATGGATTCTTGATTATAAAACAGCAAAAGGAGCCGATACTAATAAGCTTGACACTGACGATCAGATAAGTGCCTATATGTGGGCTTTTACAAAACTCTTTGGCCAGAAACCTTATGGTTTTATCTATTTACAGTTAACTAAAGAAGCTGTACAAGAGCCTAAGCGACTTAAGAACGGTTCTTTGTCTGTAGATAAAAGACAAAAAACTACCTATAGCTTATTAAAACAGGCTATAATAGAAGAGTATGGTAAAGTTGAAAATGCTCCTTCTAATATAATCCAGTTTTTAAACTACATGGCTGAACAGGAAGCTCCTGAAGGTGATCGTTTTATTCGTTGGGATTTTGTAAAGAGATCTGAAGAGGAATTAGCTGCACATGAAAGACATATTTATGGAGAGCTTCGTCAGATGTTAAATCCGGATCTCTATTGTTATCCTTCACCTACAAGAGATTGTATTTGGGATTGTCCTGTAAGAGATTGGTGTCTTGCTTTGGATCGTAATGATACATCTATGATTGAGGAGTTCATGCGTAATTTTGAAAAACGTCCTCATGATGAAGATGGTAATGTAGATCCTTGGCGTGAAAATATACCATGGCCAGATGAAAATGGTATGTATAAGGATAAAGACGGAAATATGAAACCTTTACCTTCATTGGAAGAGATCATCGATTATGACTTAAATATGACTATCGAATTAGATAGTGATCGTTATGCTTCTGAAGGTACTTTTAATTTTGCATATGAAGAAAAGGAGTAATTATTATGACAGGTTTATCAGGTAATCCAATGACAACAAAGCCAACATTAACACCGGCAAGCAATCAGGGAGCTATGCCTCCTAAAAATAATACAACACCAAATCCAGCTGCTCACGTACAGAAAAGTAATCCTGTACCGCCAGCTTCTACCGTTACAACTCCGACAGCTCCTGTAGCTAATGCTAACAACCCCTTCATTGCACGTGATTTGAATTTTGATGATGATTGGTTATCCATGTTAATTTATGGAGATTTCGGCGTAGGTAAAACATACCTGGCAGGCACTGCAGTCTTTGTTCCTTCGTACCAGGATATTTTATATGTAGCTCTTGAGGGTGGAGAAAAAGGATTAAAGCAGTTAGTCAGAACCGGAAGAGCTCAGGGTGTAGATGTTTCTTCTCATATCTTAGTTGTTCCTGTACAAACATTTAAGCAGTATGGTAACATTTATGAGTTCCTGAAGCTGCATGTTAAATTCCGCGATGATAACGATATTGTTAATCTGCGTAGGCTTGAAGCTCAGATTAAGGGTTATGATGCGGCAACATGCCAGGATAATGCAAAACTTGAGCAGCTTATCCCCAATCCAAAGAAGATCCGCACAGTTATTACGGATTCTTTAACAGAGGCGCAGAAATATTGTATGTATCAGCTTCTTGGAATTAATCCTCTTACACAGCGTATTGATAATGAACCTGATTCTGCACAGTTCCAGGATTGGGGTCGATCAAGAGAGATGATTCAATTCCTGGTACGTAGACTTAGAGATCTTCCTGTTAATAGTATCTTTATTTGTGGTCAGGATACGGATCAGGATGCATCTAAAGTATGGTATTATTCACCATTACTTCCAGGTAAGCTTGCTGGAGATGTTCGTGGTTTAGTTGACTGTGTTGGTTATCTGGCTTCTATACCTCTTGAAGGTGGTCAGGTAACTCGGAGATTGTTTTTGGTCGGCGGAAAGTATGGTAATGCTCAGATTGCGGCAAAACATCGTTTCGGAGATAGCTTGAAATCCGCGTACGTAGATAATCCTACAATGCAGACCATATATGATTTGGATCAGGCTTAAAAAATTTTTTGAAAAGCTAATTAAACTCGTTAAAAATATGATTTTTTCCAATATTATATTATTATAAGAGATTTTAAAATCTCTTATGTGATGAAGTAGCTCCCCTATTTCTCACAAGTGCCTGGCAGACAAAGAAAAGCACCTTATGTATGAAGAATGAGGCGTTTGGGCATAAGAAGTTATAAATCTGGGAAAGCTTCTTAGTTCCGTAAATAGCTTAATTGGTAGAGCACCAGTATATCCCCAAAAACGATGAAGGTTCGAATCCTTCTTTACGGACTATCGTGTTTATCAGCACGAGCATTATACTGACCCAGCGCGCGAGGGCAACAGATATAAGAATCTAGCAACGAGTAGAGTGATATCTACCAAAAAATCTTATTTGCAGTGGGTGGAGGTCGGGCAAGTAAGGAAGGTGTAGGAGGTATTTATATGTCACAGGGAACATTTAATCTCGGAGGCGACGTTAA
>AUXO015684932.1_pt1 | contig 11118 bp, 9 predicted proteins | sample 768731 | NCBI WGS metagenome assembly AUXO01 (sample SAMN02715735, study PRJNA202380) | gut metagenome | biome: sheep rumen | host: Ovis aries | place: New Zealand: Palmerston North
CTTTTTCCAAATATTCCAGGTATTATTTTGTGTTTTGACACTTTTTATTGACATTTTGTTGACATCAGTCATTTACTTTCCAATAACCTCCGCGGTCAGATCCAATCCTCTCTATTTCACCAGAGGCTTTCATTTTCTTTATATGGTATTGAACGCCATTTACTGATATTCCTACCTTTACCGCTATATGAGCAGCTGATACAACAGGATTCTCCCGCATTATTTCTTTAATAATTTCAGCAGTTGTCTTAGTAGTTTCTTGGTAGTTTCTTGGTAGTACTACCAAGATTAGTGTCATCATTAACGTCAATTTTAACGCCATCTTTAGTGCCACTTGTTTCATTATTGTTCCAAGTATCTCTAAGATTACGATAAAACGCAACCACAAAATCATCCTTCTCTGTTCGGAACTCTACCTTGCAGCCTGCCTCTCAACGGTATACTCTGTACGTTCAAACATCAGTCCCATCCTTTCCACACGTCCGGCTGATAACCTACTGTAGCCTGCTTACCATTTCTTACAATTGGCTGCACAAGTAGCTGCTGATTCTCAAGTAGCTTCTCTTCTTTATCCTCATCAGCGATATACTTTATAAGCGCCAATGTATCCTTATCCTTTGCATTCTCATCTATAAGCTTATCTATTCCACCGACAGCCTGCTTTACTGAATTGAACTCTCCTTTACTGAGTCCCTTCTCCTTCAGATCAACGAACTGAAACTTGATTCCACGCTCTTTGAAGAACCTCTCAGCCTTTCTTGTATCTGCACTTTTCTTGGTGCCAAATATTTGTATGTTCACTTTCATACCACCCCTTTAATTCTTTATGTATTATAATCACTCTCATAACACATAATCATTGAAATCAGTAACTGTTTATTACAAATTCTTATAATACTTTTCTACAAGCTTAGCCATTAATATTCGTCTTTCTTGTAAGAAATCTTCATAATTCTCAACTGTCATATCAACAACATTTTCAGGAATAGCATTCTCTTCAAGATTTTGTTTTAAACTATCAAGCGATGATATATTTCCAAAAGCAATATCTCCATTCTTACACTGTTCAACTACTTTTCCGAAATACACATTCGGTGCATCATCACTTATCGCCTTATTTACTTGAGTATCTAAAATAGTATAGTTTGCCACTTGATTATAAACACCCTTAGATGTAACACCATGACTCTTCAAATATGCTCGAGGGAAAATATGATGGACATCACCTGAATGGATCAGCAAATCTGAAATCATAGTTCCATGCATAAGTAATGAATTACAATTCATATTAATCTGGGCAGCCAAGAATGTTTTAAATGACGGACTGTTTGTGGAATTGGTGCTTAAGTTCTGTGGTAAAGTAACATTCCAAAAAGTATCAGACAATACCGATGCCTCAACTTCTTTTGCATATTCAACAAACCCCTTCTCATTAATCATTCTAATATCTCTAGCCATAGCAGATTCTGGCGAGGCAACATATCTACCTGTTAATGTTGTTAAAACAAACCATTTTTGAACGTAGTGCTTTACTTGATCATTCGGTATAGAACTATCTTTTGATAGTTTTAAATAAAGCATATAAGCAAAATCTAAAGTCATTTGTGAATTAAGCAGTTTACTCGACTGATATCCAGCACCTTTTATAGCAAGTATAAACTGATTAAAATTATATTCTCTAATAAACTCCCTTAAACCATCCTCAAGTTTTTTATAAGATTCTTCTATTATTTCTTCTTTAAATTCTCGAGTTTCAAAATCTCTACCTGATAGTAAGCTTACCAACTCGGAAAGCCTTGCTCTATCAAAACTATACATAAATGAAACTCTTAATACATCATTATAATCCGGATTGTAAATATCTTCATAATCTGAAGATAGCCACTTTATCTTAGAACTATACTCCGTATTTGAAAACTCCGTATCCTTTAACATTTGAGGATAAAAGTCCGGTTTCACTGCCATATGACAAAAATAATCAACCACTTTTCTGAGAGTATTTCCACCATGTTCAGTATCAGCTGCCATTTTAGACATAACAAAATCCGATTGACTAAGCGCGGTTCCTCTTGAATTTATACGGATAAATATCTCTGTAACTTCGTCAATATCAAGAGAATGATCCAGTTGAATTACACCTATTTGCCTATTAGCAATCCCCTTTAACTTTGTTAATTCCCTTGTTATATCTTTTGGAGTTATCCCACTATTGTCTTCACAATACTTTTCAGCAAACTCATATGAATCAAAATCGTTATCAAAAACAACTGATATATCAGGAATCCATTTTTTATCTCTTAAATGTGATGCATCTTGTACAGCAAACCTCTTACTTTTATCCTCTGCAAAAGGATTAAAAGCAATTCTAATTCTATCCTTGTTAAAATTTGAATCTAAAACCTCTAAACCAGCAATTGCTGACATAATTGCAGTAATACGCTGCTGACCGTCAATTAATACATGATTACCATTCGCTATGGAACCATCCTTTGTATGCACATCCGGATTCTTCCATGTGATTATGTAGCCAGTAGGATAGCCACAATATAACGAATCTATCAAGTCCCTTACTTGTGTTCTTCTCCATACAAAAGGTCTTTGAATCTCAGGAATAACAAATTGTTTAGCTTCTATCATCCCTAAAATAGAACCAACCGAAAATTGCATCAAAGTAAAGTTTTCACTAATCATATAGTTCTTCTCCCCTTTTTTTAAACTTTTATATCGCCCAAAATATCCTCATCATCCAAAACTATGTCTAGCTCACCCGTCTGTAATTTCTTACATAGTCCCATTACTTTTCCTGGTGTAATTGTAGTTTTATAGTTCAATCCTTCATTGGTTATGTGTAGTACAGAGTACTTTCCTTTTGTTTTATTAAAATAATGATTTTCGATAAGCCAATATATGATATAAACAACTTCTTTTCGACTTAGATAGTTAAGTGAATTATATTCCTTCACTCTATCAAGTTCGTATTTTTTAACTTTCTGCGATACTGAGCCTCTTAACACACCAGCCAAAACATAAACTCCAAAATACCGTTTTTCACTTATGTGTATCTGAGCAAGAATAATACTTTCAATTATTTCAAACATGCTACGCTGTTTGTATTCCGGGTATTCTTCTATAGCCACTTCTATATCAGCATTACTACTTAATATTTCTTCTTCCCAATTCTTCTTAATATCTTGCTTTGTATTTTTCTGCTCCGAAGCTTCCCACTCTACTTTGGTTTTAACCGTATCAGGCTTCGGGGTATTATATACTGGACTATCCAATTCTGAAAGATTGTAGCCCATCATTTTATAGTATTCATGAGCGGAAATAGTTTTGTTACATCCCTTGCCATTTCTCTCATAATTGGTACATCCCAAGAAACACTCTCCACCATTTCTTGATGATTTAACAACTAAGTAGCCATCCTGACAGTCTGTGCATTTTATAATTGATAGTTTTTTACCCTTTATATTGCTAGTCATAAAACTACATAGTTCAGGTTCATTTGTACATATATATAACCTTAAACCATACGCTTTTTTGTATTTTAACTGCAAAGGAAAGCCACAAAGTGGGCATTTCTTTTTTGCAAACTCAACCGGTTCATCATTCCACTCTCCAATCTTCCGAACATTAGGATATTCGTTTTTAATTTCAAGAAGAAACTCTGATGGATTAGATTCCGGCGCAATAAAATATACTCTATTTTTAGTTCTGGTCATCGCTACATAAAACAGTCGTCGTTCCTCTGCGTACTGAATAGCTTTATCCTCTTTAATCACAAGCGAAAGAACCGGATCATCTTGAATCTTAGAAGGAAATCCATATGTTTCATTCTTACCATTAATTACTATAACATTATCATATCCCAATCCCTTAGATGAATGTGCTGTCATAAAAGTGATGTCTAACTCTGGATACTTAACTGATTTTATTTTAGCCCCTCTATTTTTATATTCAAAAAGTCCTGTCCAGGTAAGTCTGTCCCCATCAAAATTAAATCTTCCCAACAAAAGTATTTTTGATTTTCTAGTATCTTTGTTTTCCTGCTTATCATATTCAATTATCTGCTCTAATGCAGTTTGAACAGCAAATGCGGTCGCATAGTTAACTCCACTTCTTCGGTCTTCTTTTTTTGATTTGGGTTTACTACTATATGTATAAATAATAACCGGGTCTGTAATGTGTTTATTCGAAATAAGTGATTTTGATATCTGGGAGGTGTTTTTCTGAATAAAGCTTCCGGCAATATCAATAACCTCTTGAGAATTTCTATACGTTCTCTCTATCTTTAGTAACTTGGCATAACCCATTTTTTCTTCAAATTTAGTGAACAATGTTATATCTGATCCACTAAATGCATATATCGACTGCCAGTCATCACCAACAGCAAGGATTTTAGCATCTGTAACCTCAGAGAATTCTCTAACAAGATCAAACCTTTGTCTTGAAATATCCTGATACTCGTCAACTATCAGATACTTAAAATTCAGCTTTTGCTTCATCTCTTTCACTTCATTTAGTATCTTTGCTGACTCATTAATCAGATCCTCAAAATCAACCGCTTGGTTTTCAACTAAATATTTTTCATATTCCAGATAACAAGCATGGCAGATATTTAAGAATAGTTTAGTTCTCACGTTTTCGGTCTTTCTCTCCAAAACATCGAAATAGTCTTCATCATAACCGTTAACCTTATAATTCTTAATAAAGTTAATCACAAGAAATATCAAACGATTTATATATCTGTTTTCTTCGTTCGAAATCAACTTCTTTATTATCTCTTCATCAGACCGGCGTTTTAATTCATATCCACGTTTTATCAATTCATCTTCTAAATGTTCAGAAATGCTTTTCCGATCATTAAAAGAAGAAAATGTATAAATAAGATCAGTCCCATGTTTTTTATGGAGTCTCACCTTATCATTAACAGCGTCCTTATATGCTTTAAGTTCGTCGTCTGAATATAAAAAGTTCTCCCCATTTTCTGTAATTCCAAAGTGTTCTATGTAAGTAGACTTATCACCTTGAGTAATCAAAAAATCAGGAGTATACGGTTTTCGTGCAAAACTAATGTTGTATTTGTATATAGGTTCATAAACGTAATCAATAGAATTTAGATATAAGAAATTTGCAATCTCAACCTCTTGCATAGAGCGAACGACTTCATTTTGAATAGTAACTTTTTGTTTATTACGCCTGTCCATTACTTCTTCTTTAAACTCATCAAGTTCACTTCTCATCGTAGCATAATTTCCATTTGCTATACGATTAAAAAACACATTTATATCATCACCTTCATAAGGAGCATCAAAATAAGAAGCAAAAAACAACACGAGGTTCTTTACCACATTTGGATTTTTTAAAACACTCCCTTTAAAATAATCTCTTATGCAATAATAAAGTTTGTTGTTCTCTACTATGTTGAGCTGCTTAGGTTCATTGATATGTAATAATGCATTTCCGGTAGAATGAAATGTAGCTATTGGACAATCTATTTTAAGATCCTTATTTATTCTTTGCCTTAACTCATTAACCGCTTTATTTGTAAATGAAATTATTAGTATTTCTTTTGGATTTATACTTTGCTTATCAACCAGATACTTTACTTTAGATGCAATAGTTGTTGTCTTACCAGCTCCTGCTCCAGCTACTACTAAAGAATAATCCTCATCACATAACACAACTTCTCTTTGGTCGTCATCGAGCATAATATTCGGATCTGAATCATCTAAAATATGATCTAAGTAATCCTTCTCTTCTATCATTTTTCTTGAAACAAATTCCTCGTTATGTTCGTCTATAAGATTAATGAAGTTCCTATATTTGGCTATTATCCTTCTTACTCTATCAGCTGTTTCACCGTGTTCTTCACAATATGCTCCCAAAGTCCCACTTGACTCAAGCACTTCAAACCAAGTAATAATAGACTCTTTTTCTTTCAACAACTGAGTATATTCCTTTTTTGAAACATAACTATCCTCAAGCAAGAATGAACTAAGCACTGCATCAAGGGATAATAAATCCATAAGTTTTTCAGATATGGACTTTTGATTATTTGATTTTTTGTTTTTCTTTGAGAATAAGTTCTTCAAAAAGCTCATATCTTGATATAACTTGTATGATGTATTAAGTAATAAAATACATATACTTCCCTTTCTTATACACATGAAATAAATATCGTTTCACCTTCCACAAATTTATCGCTTTGATAACGTTAACCTGCGAAAATAGGCGTTTTTATTAAACATTGGTGTGTACGGTTGCTACGCAACAAGCCTTACAATCACTCACATGGTCTTTTATATCACTGGCATTACTCTAAAAATATTATTAATTAGTCTGATTGTATAGCAGAAATTCCCAGTTTATCACTTAAGAATGCTATTTTTCTACGATACTTCGCTGCAAATGCATTCTGTTATATTAAGTTCTTGAGCAACACGAAATTGTTCGTAATTTCCTTTAAGAATATACCCATAGGATGTTTTCTTTACAATAAGCGGATGAACAAAGTCTCCATTTTTGTAGTACTCATCAATTTTATCTTGAATTTTTCTTCTATCATGTTCCTCCGTATAATATGCAGTTGGAAGAGATATATCATCCAATGAAAGTAACTCCATTTTTATCACAAACTGTCATACTTCTCCGACTTCCCCTTTGCCTTCTCCACCGGATACTTTTCGTCGTTAATCTTAATCTTTTCCTGAACTATCTCATCAATATCCAGCCCACATGCATCAGCCATAAGGACGCAATAGTTGAGAACATCCGCGAGTTCTTCTTTTATCTTATCCGTCCGACCTTCATCGGAAGTATCAGCTCCGCTCCACTGAAACACTTCCAGAAGCTCGGCAGCTTCCAAACTAATCGAAATTGCCAAGTCCTTCGGATTATGGTATTGCTTCCAATCCCTGTCATCTCTGAATTTTAATATTCGCTTTATCGTTTCTTCTTTCATTTCAGTCCACTACCTCTATATACTCGCTCAAATATTTTCGAAGTGCATCGTCACATACATATAAATGCGTTCCCCTGATTCCCCTTGTCAGCAGAACATAATATACATTCTTTATATATGACAACAATTCTTCTTTTGATGCAGTTCTCTTTCCATTCTTATCAAAATAATTTTCAGGTCTGATTATTATTTTTCCTGTTGATTCATCATAGCCTATGTCATTCCCGAGAATAACAAATGCATAGTTCAGATCATATCCTTGTATCGAATGTATACACCCCACTTCATCGATGGCTTCATCAGTCAGAACCCATCCTTCTGTACAGTGATTCCACATTCTCTTAACACCTTGTATTTCTATGTCTCTTTTAGAATGATCATTTTTACTTATCCACTCCCAAGCATAGCCTGCAATCATTCGAGACAAACTATATTTCGATTCCTTCTCATACATTTCCTTTTCAAACTCTGAAAAGTTAGTGTGAAGCTTTAACTCATAGTTTTCTGACTGATACTTCTTATTGCAATTTGCATTCAGCATATTAATCACAAATGCTATATAATCATTACCACCCTTCACCCGCATTTGCGTAAACAATTTATAGTATTCAACCACTCTGTTTAGAGTTGGATTATCCATCTTGATTTTGAATCTGTCTTCATCTATTCCGGACGGACCCACTACCTGAAGTTCATCATAAAACAGAACTGCACAGTCGGATTGTTTTAAAATCCAGTCAAGCTCATCCGATTCCGTCGTAAGCCCAAGTTTCTCGCAATTCTTTTTGAATGTTCCCATATATGAGATATTCTTATACTGGTGAAGCCTATGTACCTCGTCTACTAAAAGGATATCGTACCTTTTCTTGGTAACATCGGACGGCGATAAAACCTGTGATGGAGATAAACCATAGATACTTTTGAAGATTCCCTTCATCGTTTTTCTCAGTGATGTTTGCGGAACAACGAAGCCTATATTCTTGTCAGCGTATTCCACGCTATCTGACAGATATTTCATAAGGTATACTGCCACTATCGTTTTTCCACTTCCCGGCATTCCATTTACAACTATCTGATCAACATTTCCTTCTTTTATTTTTGCAAGAATTCTCTCAACTGCTTCACGTTGATCATCATTAAGTTCTTTATAAGGAGAATACTTAAACAAATCTGAATTCTCCAATTCTTCCAAAGAATGCTTCACAAGTTTTTCCTTCTGAAGCTTTCTCCAAAGCTTTTCGAACTTCTCATCGTATTCCTTTTTCTGATAATACTGCTTGTCCGCCAGACCGGAATTCTTATTCGTAACCGTAAAGAGTTTATCTGCAACTATGTACTGAATCAATTTTGATTCATAATCAAAAGTCACAGACTGATTAAATATCTTTGAATAGATAAAGTGTACCTTTTCAAACATCTTCTTTTCTTCATTTGAAGCGTGCTGAGTCATCCTGGTTTTAACATGATTCGACTCTCCAACATACGCCTCCTTGCCATTCTCAAGTATGTATAGCATCGGCCAGTTGTCCAGGTACTCTTCATCGCTGTATATGTTATTTTTGAAATCACCGTTTATTATTTTAAACATGATATGCTCCATTTGGTAAGCGTCCAAATCAGCTTTTTTGCAAGTGAATTTGGAATCATTCGATATTTCCACTATTAAATTCCCAAATCGTCTTTTTATCCACTATTGTTCCATCATCAAATTCTATGGTAATATCCCACTTAGTATTAAACTTGATAATAACCGCTCTTTTCCCATTCTTCATAACTTTCGATTTACCTATATAATTATTATCAGTTTTACCATCTTTGTTCTTAGTTTTCTCTTTTTTTTGTATGGCATTCTTTGTTTGAACACTCTCTACCTGTTTTTCAATTCTTTCTTTTTTAGCAGGAGCTAATTTTTTATCTAAGACATTATCATACCAACATGTCACTAATCCTTTATCATGGATACTCTGCAATGATAATAGTTTCTCCGAAATAGTATACATGTCCATATTTTTATCAATAACAGAATTTGAAACCCTTTTATTCCTCAAAACTTTTTCTGTAGTATCCGTTGATGGCAAAAGCAACTTAGGCCTTACTATGCCCTCAATTCTTTCCGTTTTTTTATAACTATTAAGCAAACGAGGAATCTCTTTTGCAATCAAAGCCTCAACGCTTTCATAAGTATGTCTTGAATATTTGGATTCAGCATTATATGGCACTATTTGCCCATCAAATGGATTTACAAAGATGTGATTAAAATAATCTAAATCAACAATACAACCATGAACCTTTCCAAAGTATATCGAATTTGTTATTTCCTTAATCAATTCTAATTTATTATTCGCATGCTTTCTAATAGGCTTTTTACTATACGGCCTAAATTGTTTTATTAGATTCGAAATATAAAACAAATAATCCCAATATCCAGAAAACAGATAAATAACGTTCTCACAATAATTATCCAAGTTATTATAATAGAATCCTAAATCTGTTTTACTCAATCGATGTTTCTGTCCGCCATTCAGAACTGATAATACCCCATTTTCCGCTAATGAAACAAACATATAATAATTCTTTTTTTTAAGTAGAAATATTTTACTTACATATGGAAGTTTTAGATTTTTATGGACGTATTTTCTATAATCATCCAGTTTTATTTCATGAATTCCATCCTTAAATCCATCAATACTAAATCCTCCAAATATTAATTCGACATATTCATTAAAGACATTGATATCAGTCCCATTCACATATTCCCAGTTTTCATATCCAGGCTTTACATCATATCCTATAACATCATGACTTACTTTCCACATCACCTCATCACTGATGTCAGATACATCTATCATGATTGCCTCATTTTTAAACGGATTAAATAATCCAATTCTATTTATAGCCTCAAAAATAGGGTAACCAGAATGAATCCCCATTATATAATACATAAGAATCTGCAGGGTGTTTTTACTATCAAATCGGTTCCTTGAAACCTTCAAATCCCACAAAGTATCATTTGTTAAGTAATCTCCATCACCCGAACTTACTAATCTTGTATATCCGTCACCAAATGTAAATCCGATTTTTTTTACCGGACCATATTCATTAAAAAAGCTTAAACATCTATTTATAAGACAAATAATCGAGTCTGCATTTATCGCATTTATATCTATTTTTTCATCGTTATCATCAAACAGTTTTTGTCTAAATGCCACATCAAAGCATACCAATCTACACGCATTTATTATTGATTTTTCATCTAGCCCTTTTATCTTTTTCAAATAGTCTTTAGCAGTTTTTTCTTTATTAGCCTCTCTCGCTCCCTCTAACGATATTTTAAACGCCTCTGTTTTGGGAAATCCAAGCAAAAATCTTGTCATATAATCCACAACAAGACCAACCGTTGATGCAACATCACTAGCTATTGCATCAACGTGATTTTCATCTTCAAAGGTTATTTTTCTAAAGTTACTAACCGGCAAATAACCTTTCGAAGGTTGAATACAATTTTGAACTCTTTCAGTTACAGATAACATAAAAACCACGTCCTATATCGAATCAAAAACATTATTTTTCATCGAAATCCACCTCTCTGTATTATAACATAGCAGGCATTCTATTTCACTTGTAACTCACATACCACGCTCCTGTCTGTTACATACTTTACCTTTGCTTTAGTCTCATCCTTGATGCGGTCATATAACCTTCCGGCACTATAACAATTTCCAAGAACTGTCTTTGTGCTGTTGGCTACGTATCCGATCTTATCAAGGCCATCAACCACAACCTTTATTGCTTCATTGTCATACTCATTATCTGGTTCTTTTATGAGAATGACTTCGTCGCCTCTTTCTAAAAAGTCCTGTCCGTAGTAGCATCTCATTCCCGCAATCGTAAAATAGATCTTCTTCATAGTTTTGTTCCTCGCTTTCTTAGTTTTGCTATGGTTTTGCTGATTCTAGTCTCTCATTTCAGCTGTCCTAAAAAGCGCACAACAAAAGCACCCGTAGGTGCGATTTGAATAAAATCAACGAATTCATACTCCGTATGGCACTCTCTCTTTAACTCGTAGCACTGTTACACATTTGCTCCAACCACTCTCTTTTCCTGAGGACTGTAAGCCACTCTTCCGGGATGGCGTCATATCCATAGTATAGGCC
>AUXO012389895.1_pt1 | contig 11116 bp, 1 predicted proteins | sample 768731 | NCBI WGS metagenome assembly AUXO01 (sample SAMN02715735, study PRJNA202380) | gut metagenome | biome: sheep rumen | host: Ovis aries | place: New Zealand: Palmerston North
ACAGGAATGAGGTATGACTATGGATCAGAAACAGCCGGTATGGACAAAACCGTTTATTGTTTTTATTACAGCGTTATTCTGCTGTGTACTCTGGGGCAGTGCGACTCCGGCGATCAAAATTGCCTATCAGCTGTTTAACATCGGTCCGCAGGACACCGCGTCAAGACTGATGCTGGCGGGAGCGAGATTTCTGATTGCCGGCATCATGATCATCCTGTTCGGTTCTTTATTAAAACGGAAGTTCGTGTTTCCGAAGAAGGAGTCCTGGGGAAAGATCCTGGCTTTGGCCCTTGTACAGACCGTAGGGCAGTATTACTTCTTCTTCCTGTCGCTTGCCAATACAACCGGTGTGCGCGGTTCGGTCATCAATGCGTCCGGAAACTTCCTTGCCATTCTCTGTGCAGCTTATCTCTTCCGCATGGAAAAGATGACCCTGCGCAAATGGGTTGGCTGTATTACCGGTTTTCTGGGCATCATCGTCCTGCTCGGCGGCTTCCGCGCGCTTCTGGACGGCGGTAACGTCACCTTTGCGGGAGAGGGTGCCATGGTTGTCGCGGACCTCTTCTATGCATTATCCGGCTGTATGATCAAGCGTTATTCCCAGGATGAAGACCCGGTGGTATTAAGCGGTTATCAGTTCTTTGTCGGAAGTATCATCCTGCTGATCATCAGTTCCCTGATGGGAGGGCGTCTGGTATTCTCCGGTCCTTCCTGTGTACTGAACCTGATCTATATGGGCTTTATCTCTGCCGGAGCATATACACTCTGGGGTATTCTGCTGAAATACAATCCGGTCAGCCGGGTATCCATTCTCGGATTCCTGAATCCGGTCATGGGCGTCCTGCTTTCCGCACTCTTCCTTGGTGAAAACCGTGAGGCATTCTCGCTCAATGGCCTGATTGCCCTTCTGCTGGTATCCGCAGGCATTATCATTGTCAATCTTACGCCGAATCATAAAGCGGCAGTGAATGGCTAGGAATACAGCAGAACCGGTTAATCCGGGGACAGAACTGCATCAGCCCGTTTAAAAACAGAACTTCAGAAGGCGGCTCAGCCCGCCTTTTTGAGTGAACTGCGTTCTGAGAAAAGCGGGTACATCAATGCATGCATTATGCTGAAGCGATCCCGTAAAAGAGCGCCGTAAGTGTGATTTTTGAGTATATTATTACTGCAGTAAACCAACATTAGGAAAAAATATTAATAATAAATATAGCGCTTTTCCTGAAACCTGTTATACTTCGAATACCAAACATCTGCAGAAGTGTACTTGACACATACAATTCATACCTCAATCCAGCAAAGGGCTTCAGCTTTTTTACAAACACTTCAATCGTCAGCCAGATCACAGAGAATAAACGGACACCAGAACATGAAAGCATCAGTTGTACGTATTCTTACTGATGCGATTTTGTGACAATTCAAATCAAAAAAATGTGAAACTGGTCAAAATCTGATTTATGACGGATTCCTTCGGGAAAACGCATTTCCGGATTGAAGAAAAAACGTATATATAGTGGACAATATGCCTTTACACAACAAATTGAACAGATTGCTTGACAATCGTACCCCGATAAAGCGAAAGGAGGGTGCATATGGCAAAGAAAGTAACAGAACGGTTATTTACCAAACGGTTCAGTGCGTTCGTACTGGCGCTGGCAATGATGTTGTCCAACAACATGACAGCTCTGGTTGCGGATGATAATGTTCCGCCTGTGCCGGAAACGGAACAGGCGGAACCGGTTGAACAGCCTGGTGAAAACGCTCCGGCACAGGAACCGGTGGTGGAAGAAGCGCCGGCTGAACCGGCAACGGAAGAAATACCGGAAGAAACGATAACGGAAGATTCCGGGACACTTTCCGGTGCGCAGCCGGAAGAGAATGCATCGGGTGAACCGGAACAGCCTGCATCGGGTGAACCGGAGCAGCCTGCTGTTCAGGAAGAAGCAAACGAACCCGCAGAGGAGGAGATCCCTGCGGCGACAGAACCGGGAACCGTGGAAGAAGGCAGTGTGACATACACTGTCAATTTCAGCGTGATGGAAGGCGGCACGGTTGATATTGAGAAAGCAGAGAGCGAATCCATCTCTGAACTTCCTCCGGCAACCGCAACTCCTGACGAAGGCTGGCATTTCATCGGCTGGTATGCGGGTGAAGATCTGCTTTACGAGATTCAGACGATTACATACGAGCAATATGAGGACCGGCTCAGAGAGACTGTGCCGAATATTAACATTGTCGCTAAATTCGAGAAAGACATTGACAAGGAACCGGAAGAACTACCGCAGGAAGAGCCGGCAGAAGCAATAAATGAAGCACCTGCGCCAGCAATGGCTCCGATGGCTGCGAATGGAATTGATGATGCGGCTGAACCGGAAGCACCTGCGGAAGAGGACGTTACAGATCCTGAAACAGAACCGACAGAGTATACAGTAACGTTCATTGATGATGGCGAAACCGTAGCGACGGTAACGGTCGAAGAAGGACAGCCTATCGATGATAAGATGCCTGCAGACCCTGTTCCGGAAGCAGGTTACAGCTTCAAGGGCTGGTTTAATGGGACAGTACAGATTACTGCCTCTACAGTTGTTGAAACGGATATTACTGCAGTTGCGGAGTATGAGCAGAATACGTTCTCTGTAACATTCACGAATGGGGAGACTACGGTCTCTTATCAGATTCCGGAAGGGACATCCATTGGTTCCTATCTGCCGGAAGATCCTGAAGCACCGGAAAAGTATCAGTTTTCAGGGTGGTTTGAGGGAGATACACAGATTACTGAGGAAACGATAGTAAACAGAGATATTTCTGCGACTGCCCGTTTTGAACAGGTTTATGTCACAGTAACGTTCTATGTGGGAGAGACAGAATACGTTGTCCGGGATGTTCTTAAAGACAATGCAATCGGGACACTCCCGAATGACCCTGTTGCGGAAGGAAAGAAATTCAACGGCTGGGTTTCCGGTGAAACGCCGGTAAGTGCGGAGACTGTTGTTTCGGAAGACACGGATATTTATGCGGTGTTCACAGATCTCGCGACCGTTCGTTTCATTATGAACAATGGGACAGGTGAAGAACTTGTAACATATTTTGAGCGTGAAGCTGGCACTGTTATCGGAAACCTTCCGGAAACTCCCTACCAGGATGGATATGAATTTGTGCGCTGGTACAATCAGGAAACACTGGAAACTGTGACGGCAGAAACAGAAATTCCTGCCGGCGGTCTTGTGGCGGTAGCGGAATTCAAAGAAGTAAAAATCTATACAGTTACAGCAGAGTATTATTACATGATTGACGGAGAGCGTGTTATTTTCGATCATGATGTTTTTGAAATCACTGATGACGACTTTGATGAAGAAGGTAAATACACGATAACGGTTCCTGCATCAACACAGGTCGATCAGGAATATGACCCTGAAGAACCAATTTATTATCCTTCAGAACCCCAGATCGTGATTCTGCTTGAAGAGCTGCCGACAGAAACGACAGCGATTGAAAAAAAAGTAGAATATGTATCTCATACGGCGATTTATTCGTTCGTCTATTATCTGAAGAATCTTTCAGGTAATGACTATAGTGTTATTGAGCGGGTCGACAATATTAAAGGCGTATACGGTTCCTTTGTGACTCCGGAAGTTAAGGAGTATCCGTATGCGGATTTTGAGCGTGTTGAGGCAGCCACTATCACTCAGGAAGAGGGACAGGAACTGAACGTTTACTACACACGTAAAGAATTCCGGCTTTCTTACTACACAGATGGCGGAAGTTATATTGAAAGTGTTGATGCGCCTTACGGAACAACCGTAGCTGTTACAAGTGAAGAACCGGAACGTACGGGCTATGAATTCGCAGGATGGTATTTGGATGCGGATCTGACACAGGAAGCCGGATCTTCCGTAAAACTGGACAGTGATACGACTCTGTATGCGAAATGGGAAGGCGCGAGAGTAAACTATTCGATTGTTTACTACAAAGAAAAGTATGAGAATGGCACAATCAACTACGTATACGATAACAGCCGTACTGGTACGGGAAAGGTTGGCGAAACGGTATATGCGACCAATGCGCCGGATCTGATCAATAATATCAATGGTTATGAGAAGGATACGGCAAAGAACGCAGAATCGACAGCTGTAATCAAAGCGGATGGAAGTTCTGTTCTGAAAGTGTATTACAAACTCATTCGATACACTTTGGTCTTTAACGCGAACCAGGGAACAATAAACATCAACGGTTCAACATATACAGGTTCGAATTATAGGATTTCAAATGTAGTACTAGGTCAGGAAATTGGTTCACTTTGGCCATCATCATCTACAGAAATATATCGAAATAATCGCTATTTCGATGGATGGACAGGCGGACCTGCTACATACATTACCAAGCAATACGAACTGGTTTGGAATCATGTCACCAATGCCAACAACAGTCATGTGATGACTTTTACTGCGGCGTGGGACAATTCCAGCTACAACAGAGATGCAGAATACTGGCTCCAGCAGGCAGATGGCACTTGGAAGGCAGCACCTGAATATACACAAATTGGATTAAACACAAATAATCTTGGCGCCAAAGAAATTGATGGCTATACAAAACATAATGATGACGGTTCTGCACCTAGAGGATACGCAGGCTCAGGAAATACCACAAAAGAAATAGACGTGTGGATTGACGGCTATCATGATGTCTACGAATTTAATGGAGGAGACACTTATGATGTTGGAGACACCTTTACCAGAAACGGGCATACTTATACAGTAACATCCAAAACAGAGCGTAGTGGCTGGCATCCAGTACATCCATATTCATATATAGCCGTGTGTGACGAAGAAGGTCACTATGAGAAACAAACGGTGACGAGATATACCTATCGTTTCTACTATGACAGATCACAATACACAATTACTTACTATGATGGCAGCACAGTGCTGAAAACAACTGATCCCATCTACTTCGAGGCAGATATCTCTGGCGGTACATATAACTACGTGCCGGAGACACCAGAAGGGAAAGAAGATTATGAATGGGGCGGATGGTACAATGACTCAGATCTCTCAAATCCGTATACATTCACCAAAATGCCCGGTCACAATGTGGCTGTGTATGCGAAATGGATCGCTCCGCAGTTTACAGTGACATATGATCTTCAGGGCGGTAATGCTGACTTTGCAACAAGTGTCACTGTAAATAAAAATGATACGGTTGATTTCCCTGGTACACCGACTAAGACAGGCTATGAATTTGCCGGTTGGTGGACGGAAGCGGAAGAAAGTTCCATGTATGACTGGAACGCGCCTATTACAGACGATATTACAATCTATGCACACTGGAAACAGGAAACCCTGAGTTATACCGTTCACTATTATGAACAGGGAACTACAACAAAGCTGCTTGAAGATAAGGTTGTTAAAAACCCTGCCTTTGTAATAGGCAATGTAATTACAGAGACAGCACTTTCAGTTACTGGTTATCGCCCGGATGAAGGACAGAAGTCAGTAACGCTCAGCTCTGGTGAAAATACAATTATCTTCTATTACACACAGAAGACAAAAGAAACATCGTATACCGTTGAATATGTTCTTGAAGACAATCCGGATATTCATGTAAGAGAGTCAAAGACTGTAACTGTGGATGGCTCTACAGTATCGGTCAAAGAGACAGCACATGATGTGGATGCAGAATACGTCCGTACGCATTATCCGGACCAGGCAGAGGCTATCCTTGCGGATAGTTATCATCCGGTAAAGGCGACTCAGGAACTTGTTCTTGGGTCGGATGTGACAAAAAATATCATTACGTTTAAATATGCAAATTACAAAACAGCGAAAGTAACCGTTCGCTATCTTGATATGGATGGCGGCAATATCATTGATCCAGTTGAGACAATGGTTAAAGTCGGTGCTTCCTTTACTGCGGAAACAAAGAATCTGAATGGATGGGTACTGCATCACAGTGACGGAAATCTGCAGTTTAAGGTCGAAAATACTGACCCGGTTACAATCTCGTTCTACTATCAGAAAAAACTGTCTCTGATCGCGAAGAATAAATCAAAGAGTTATGATGGCACGGCATTAGTAAGTAATGGTCTGAATGACCTTGTGCAGACATACAAAAACGATCTGCGTCCGGGACATAGTCTTACATCAATAACATTTGAGGGCAGTCAGACAGAAAGCGGATCAAGTCCAACCACACCTTCAAATGCCGTAATCAGTGGCGCAAGCTCAGAGTATTACCTTATTAACTACATTTCCGGTAGACTGACCGTAAACCCGATTTCCGTCATTATCAATATGAACGCTGACCGTTGGGATGGACCGACTTATGACGGCCAGCCTAAGACGTTCGGATTCAGAGATCAAGGACATGAGATTGAAATCAATAATGCTCTGTATAAAGAGAAGTATCTGTCAGCCATTCAAGAGATGGTGGAAAAACTGAACGAAACACATACGGATGCGGGCAGATATACAATTCCTGCGAACACAATCAGATCAACGGTAACTCTTCCTGTTGATCATAATTTCAAAGTCACTCTGAATGTTCGAGCCGGACTTCTGGTAATTCATAAAGCTCCATTAACAATTACAACTGGCACTGACACAAAAGAGTATGACGGTACACCTCTCACTAAAGATGAGAAGACCATTACCGGTCTGGTCAAAAACGAAACGGCAACTGTCACAGTGACCGGAAGCCAGACTGAAGTTGGAAGCAGCGCCAACACCTATGAAATTACATGGGGCACTGCGAAACAAAGCAACTATGAAGTTAACAATACACTTGGAACGCTCACGGTTACTGAACGAGCTGCTGAGGTGAAACTGACAGCGGCGTCTGGCAGTAAGACCTACGATGGTACTGAGCTGACCAACACTGAAGTCACCGCAACCGGACTGCCGGAAGGCTTCACCGTTGAGGCAACCGCAAGCGGAAGTCAGACCGATGCCGGTGAAAGCGCAAACGTTGTCGATGACGGCTATAAGATCTTTGATGCGGCAGGCAACGACAAGACAGCAAACTTCACCAATGTTACGAAAGTCGATGGAACGCTTACAGTTACACCGAAAGAAGTCACTGTAACCACAGGATCTGATTCAAAGAAATATGACGGCACAGCATTGACCAAGGACGAAGCAAACATCACAGGCCTCGTAAACAATGAGACAGCGGCTGTTACCGCAACCGGAAGCCAGATTGAGGTTGGATCCAGTTCGAATACCTACTCGATCGACTGGGGAACAACCAATAAGGATAACTATCAGATTACAGAAACGCTCGGAACACTGACAGTGACAAAGAATGATGTGGCAATCACACTCACAGCCGGAAGCGATGAAAAGACCTATGACGGAACAGCGCTTACGAACAGCGTAGTAACCGCGGAAGGTTTGCCGGAAGGATTCACCGTTACCGCTACAACCAGCGGAAGTCAGACTGATGCCGGTGAGAGTGCAAACAAAGTCGCAACATACGTAATCAAAGACGCGGCAGGAGCTGAAAAGACAGCCAACTTCACGAACGTCACGAAGGTAGACGGAAAACTGACTGTTAATAAAGCTCCGCTTACAGTCACAACACTGAGCGGCGAGAAGCCGTATGACGGCACTGCATTGACAGCGGAAGGCACCATCAGCGGATTCGTCAATGGTGAGACAGCGACCTTCGCAACAACCGGAACACAGACGGATGTAGGTGAATCCAAGAATACCTACAGCCTGACATGGGACGGCACAGCGAAAGAAGGAAACTACGAGATCGCTGAGAACATCGGGACGCTGAAAGTAACTGCGAATGATACTGAAGTGAAACTGACAGCCGGAAGCGGAACGAAACCGTATGACGGAACTGCTCTGACAAATGATGAAGTCACTGCGAGCGGACTGCCGACAGGATTCACCGTTACCGCTACAACCAGCGGAAGTCAGACTGATGCCGGTCAAAGTGCAAATGTTGTCAATGACGGCTATGTGATTAAAAACGCTGCTGGAAAAGACAAGACAGCAAACTTCACAAACGTGAAGACTGTCAACGGAACACTGACCGTAACGAAAGTTAATGTCACAGTGACAACCGGAAGCGCAGAGAAAGAATATGACGGAACCCCGCTGACCAAGGACGAGGCAAACATTACTGGCCTGGTAAATGATGAAACAGTGGAGATCCATGCTACAGGAAGCCAGACCGACGTCGGCAGCAAGCCGAACACTTATGAAATCACATGGGGATCCGTAAACAAGGATAACTATGAGATCACTGAGAAGCTCGGTTCGCTCGAAGTCAAAGTCAATACAACCGATCAGATCACTCTAACAGCACCGAGTGATGATAAGGTATACGACGGAAAGCCGCTTACTGCAGACGGAACCGGCGAGAAGAAGGTTACCGCAAGCGGACTGCCGGAAGGCTTCACTGTCGAAGCAACCGCAACTGGAAGCCAGACCGATGCCGGCCAGAGCAACAACACGGTAAACGACGGCTTCATTATCAGAGATAAAGAAGGCAACAATGTTACCTCGAATTTCGAGAAGATCAGCAAAGTCAATGGCAAGCTGACTGTAACGAAAGCCCCTGTAACAATCACAACCGGATCTGCTGAGAAGGTATACGACGGAGCACCGCTCACCAAAGATGAGAAATCCATCACGGGTCTTGTCGACGGGGAGAAAGTGACCATCACTGTTACCGGAACTCAGACAGCGGTTGGATCCAGCGATAACACCTACACGATCGACTGGGGCACAACCAATAAGGACAACTACGAAGTAACAGATGTTCTCGGTAGACTGACTGTAACCGAGACCACCGCAAAAATCACAGTCACAACGACCGGCGGCGAATTCGTTTATGACGGTCAGGCGCATGGTGCGACCGTAGAAGTCACAGGCGTACCTGAGGGCTACAGAGTCGATACGGCAGTTTCAAATGCAACTGCAACAGATGTGACAACAGAAGATGTGGAAGCGAAAGCTGATACTCTGGTGATCAAAAACAAAGAAGGCGAAGATGTAACGGCGAAGTTGGACATCACATATGTGAATGGCAGCATCAAGATCACACCGGCGCCCGCAACCGTCACAACAGGCAGCGCTTCGAAACCGTATGACGGAACGGCACTGACCAAGAACGAGGCAGGAATCACAGGCCTGGTTAATGGTGAAACAGCAACCGTAACCGCAAGCGGCAGCCAGATCGATGTCGGACACAGCGACAACACCTACTCGATTGAATGGGGAACCGCAAAAGCGACGAACTACACAATCACAGAAAACCTTGGAACACTCGAAGTAACCGAAAGTGAGACAGAAGTCATACTGACTGCACCGAGTGATGAAAAGGTATATGATGGAACAGCGCTTACCGCAGATGGTACCGGAGACAAGAAGGTAACTGCAAGCGGACTTCCGACTGGCTTCACAGTCGAGGCAACCGCAAGCGGCAGCCAGACCGATGCCGGTGAGAGTGCAAACAAAGTCAATACCGGTTACGTCATCAGAAACGAGGCCGGAGAAGACAAAACTTCCAGCTTCACAAACGTGCACACAGTTGACGGAACTCTGAAAGTCACACCGAAGGAAGTAACAGTCAGGACCGGAAGTCTTTCAAAGGAATATGACGGTTCTGCCCTGACATGCGATGAGGCAGAGATCAATGGCCTGGTGGAAGACGAATATGCTGGTGTTACAACGACCGGAAGCCAGATTGAAGTCGGAAGCAGCGATAACACCTATACGATTACCTGGGGAACCGCAAAAGAAGGCAACTACACAGTCAAAGAAGAACTCGGAACACTGGAAGTCATCAAACGGGCAGCGGAAGTCACACTGACTGCACCGAGTGATGAAAAGACATATGACGGAACACCACTTACCGCAGATGGAACCGGTGAAAAGAAAGTAATTGCGGAAGGACTGCCGGAAGGCTTCACCGTTGAGGCAACCGCAAGCGGAAATCAGACCGATGCCGGTGAAAGCGCAAATAAAGTCAACGATGGTTACGTAATCAAAAACGCAGCCGGAGAAGACAAGACAGCGAACTTCACCAATGTTGTGAAAGTCGATGGAACCCTTAAGGTTACGCCGAAAGCAGTCACGATCAAAGTAGATGATGCTGAAAAAGTGTATGGCGAGGCTGATCCGGCATTTACAGGTACCGTAGAAGGACTTGTGAAAGAAGGCAATCTTGGTGAGATCACATACAAGCGCACGAATACAGCAGAGGATGTCGGCGAGTATAAAGACGTGCTTGATGCGGCGTACACAGCCAACGACAACTACACGGTAACGGTTGAGCAGGGTGACTTCGAGATCACAAAGGCCGAAATGACACTCACTGTAGGTAACTACACCGGAGTCTATGACGGTGCGGCACATACTGTAAAAGTCACACCGAGCGTGACAGAGGGAACGAAGATCTACTACCACACGGGTGACGAAAACTGGAGTGAAACCGCTCCGGCATTCACAGATGTTAAAGAAACTCCGGCAACGGTATATGTGAAGGCGGATAACCCGAACTACGAAAGCGTAACCGAAAGCGGAACTGTTACGATCACAAAGGCAGCGATCACGCTGACTGATGAAACAACAGTTACCTACAACGGCGAAGAGCAGCAGCTTGTACTGAACGCAGCTGACGCGACCGGAGTAGTGGCTGGTGAAACTCTTGGATTCAAGGACACACCGACTGTCAAGGGAACCAACGCCGGCACATACAAAGATGTCAACTACGACACATGGTATGTGACAAAAGCCAACGATGATGACAGCACCGGAAACTATGAACTCAATATTTCCGGAACACTGACGATCACACCGAAGGCAATTACAGTCAAGGCAGACGACAAGACGAAAGTCTATGACAACGACGCAACAACCGATCCTGCGCTGACCGCAACGGTAACCGGTGCAGTAGAAGGCGATACGATCAAATACTCCCTGAGCCGTGAAGAGGGTCAGAATGTCGGGGAGTATGCGATCACTGTTACAGTTACAGCTGAAGAGAATCCGAACTACACCGTGAGCGCAGAAGGCGGAACATTCAAGATCACACCGAAGGCAATTACAGTCAAAGCGGATGACAAGACGAAAGTCTATGACAATAAAGCGGAGACCGATCC
>AUXO014311582.1_pt1 | contig 11116 bp, 3 predicted proteins | sample 768731 | NCBI WGS metagenome assembly AUXO01 (sample SAMN02715735, study PRJNA202380) | gut metagenome | biome: sheep rumen | host: Ovis aries | place: New Zealand: Palmerston North
GGGAACATTAACCAAATATGCGAATGATTAATTAATCAGTGGTTCCTTAAAACAGGTTACACCTACAAGCTTTACACAGGTACAGCAAAAAAGAACAGGCCGGGTAAATTGAGTTTTAAATTTGGTATACACAAGTAATGGAGTTGAGGATTATGAACAAAAAAACATTTCACAGATTAATGTGCGCGTTTATGACTTTTATTGTGTTGGCGGGCATATTTAACTGGGATATTGTTAAAAGTATTATAACCTATGCAGAGTACGAGGAGTATGCGTCGGAGTATAACGTATATTTCAGATGGATGGATGATGACAACCTTGCAGGTGTTGAGGAAGATACAAAGATCATCAGGGAAACGCCAAAGAACGACCCTGCGCCGACGGGCTATGAACAGGCCGAGGATGAAAGCAGGCAGGAGAATATTTTTGCGGAATTTACTATCGACTCGCCGAATATTTTGCGCGGCAGCAGCGACGGTGAAAAAAGCGAATGTACCTTTACAATTTCGGGTCTTTATGACCTTAAAAGGGGCGGCGGCCTTAAACTGGATACATCAGATGAAGCACTTTCGAATGATTGGCTCATTACTTATGACGAGGAAAAGGACGAATACACCTTTAAAAATAAGGTTGACCTTAACAAGGACTATTCCACAACATTTCATTGGTATGCAGATTCGCGCGACTGCGTGGACGGTTTTGAAAAAGAGCTTGAAACCGGCTGTAAAGTAACACATAAGGTATACACTACGGTGGAGACCGAGTGTTACTTACAGGACGGTGAGCCTTTGGTCAAGAAAGATACAAATGAACCGTTGACTCTTGAAGAAATTGAGGCTGATGGCTATACGGCAGATGCCGACGAAAACGGCGATCCGATAACAATGCCCTACACCTACAGCAAAACCGAGATATACGAAAATGTTCCTATCGACACGAACAATCTTAGTTTGAAGTACAGTTCAAGACCCGACGAGTTTGACCTGAGCATAACGGGCAATGTACTTAACTCTAAAACGATAGATCAGCTTAGTGATGACTACACTTGGTTTGATTATGTATCAAAGATAGAACGTACCCAGTATGCCCGCGGTCTTGAAAGCTCGACTTATGATATAAGCATACAACTGCCCGATGATTTTGCGGCAAAGTATGGACAAGATTATGATAGTATAATAAGCAGTGGCGATGTTGTGCTGCTTGACAAGGATGACAATAAAATAAGCGGTGTAACTGTCGAACCTAAGGATGATGGACATACATACCTTAAATTCAGAGCGTTTGAAAAATTTGAGGGTTATGAAAGTACATCCGAGTTTAAAATTGGCCTTGCCAATGATGTTTTAAATGATATAGGAACAGAAAATCTGAAACTTGATCAAAACCGCCTGCACGTTTACGGTTATTTTGACGGACAGCTTCACGAGCAAAGAGAAACCGAAAATCCGGACAAGTATGCAGAAGCGACCGAAACAATATATTACAGCGAGGATGCACCTGCTTCATCATCGGGACGTCCGCCTATGCCTTACAATTATGGCGACCATGGCTATGTAAAGAACAGGGCAGCCAAAATTTCAAAGTCAAGTCCTTTTGAAAAAGACAACCACTCAAGGCCCAGTCCTAATACGGAAGCATCAAAGCTTATGCTTGCAAACGGCCTTTTCGGCACAACTGGACGTCAGGTAAGCTTTTCGTTAAATGCAGGTGTGGTTTGCGATTATGAAAGCAATGTACCCGTAGTAGACGGTGTAGCGCAAAACAACAAAACATCTGTGGCCGGCAATGCGAATGTGGAAGATTTACATCTTTTTGCGGAAGATGACGAAAGGAACGATTTTGTTTACGACCTTGTTGTGGGCGATGATGCGCTTGCTGTTTACAGAACGGATAAAACCGCGCGTATTCTTGACGACGAGGAATATGATTTTACCCATATTACCGTTCCTCAGCTGCTTAATAAAACAGTGGACCCCACTGACGATTATCCGGGCTATGATTATGAAGTTTTTGTTAAAACATCAAGTGACGGTGACGATCCGTATGTAAAATTTGGCGAAACGAAAAACACAAAGACTATTACGGACGTATACTTTACGGGAAAGGTAAAGGCCTTTTGTGTTGTAGTTAAAGGTGTGGCTGCAAGCGTAGAGAACTTTAACGTAAAAGCCGATGTTAATATAAAGTTTGATAATGAAGAGAATGTTGCAAATATAGAGGCAGGCAACGGCCTTGATATAGATACGGAAAACCGTATTGTAAATTACGGCTATATCCAAATGCTGCAAACAGAAGATAATAACACCGAGGATTACGGCTGCCTTAAAAATGAAAGTGAGCAGATAAATACGCTTAAAAGCGGCAGCACTTTTATCGGTCTTGATGAGGCTGAGGTAACGGCGGATGATACCGTATTTGCAAGACAGGGCTATCACAGTCTGGACAACTCAAAGCTGCTTAGGCGTACATATTCAAATGTATGGCTCAGAAATGCAATGACTACCGTTTCGTCAACTACATCTATGTCGGAGTTTAGGTATGTTGCCAAAAACGTACCCGACGAAGGTATAACAATGGTAGTTCCCGTGCATAAAACCAAAATAACAAGTACGGGTACCATTTTGTCCGAAAGCCCGGGTGCATTGTACAATTTTCGTATGTATGCGGTCATTCCCGACAATTTAAAGCTTACGGATGAAACTCTTGACAATGTAACACTCGATTTTTCGGCTGTTCAACAGGGCAGCGGCGAGTCTGTAGGTAACGAATATCTCGATGCAAGTCCTTATGTGTACACCTTAAAATTGACTACCTTAAACGGTCAGCAGGTCATAGAGGCGGATTTTCACTTTAAGGCTGCACTTAAAATGGACAGCGAAACAAAGGTAACAATAAAGTACGATGCCTATATTGCGGGCGAGGATCTTGCAAAGCTTGGCACAAGTGAGCGTTTGTTTACCGCATCTACCTATATGATGGTACTTGATTCGGGTGTTGTTGTAAAAAATGCGGATAACAAGCCGGCACTTGTAAATTTGGTGGTGGACGGCAAACAAAAGGAGGCTGCGCTTTCAAACGATCAAAAGCGTATCAACCTTGCCGACAAGCAAAGAAGTGTGCAAAGCAATAAATTTATTACGACCTATATGCATCCCAACGGTGCCATTACTTCGCGCGTAGAGGGCAAAAATATTAACGAAGCCAATTCTTTGTACAGTTATCACCTTAGTTTTACGGATTATATCAATGTTTCAACGGCAATACCGCTTATCCACGACCCCATTTTGCTTGACATAGTGGAGTATAAACCGGGTGAGTCCGATGAAGGTTTGTGGCAGGGCGAGCTTCTCGGCGTGGATACTACCTCTGTTACGGCACAGGGCTTTGAGCCTGTTGTGTATTACAAGCAGGTGCCTAAAAAAGATGGCGAAAACGAGTCTGCTGAAATGCTCCGTTTAAAGGGGATAATAGACGGGTTTGCGGCTGATAATCAGGATGAAAACCAAATAAGTCAGTACGATGCTTTTGCAACCGAGTTGGAAAATCTCCAAATGGGTTGGAAAACTATGACAGAAGAACCTTCGGGCAGCCATATTTTTAAGCGCGAATCGGGCGAAAGCCTTAGTGCGGAAAACGTATATGTTGTAGCTATAGTGCTTAAGGTTCCCGATTCATCCGCATATACATTGGATGAAACCATAAACGGTGAAACAAAGACGTTTTGCTATATGCCTGTAGAATCTATCGACCACACCATTACTATGGATGTTGTTTTAAATATGCAGGCACCTAATATAAACAACAGCAAAGAGGGCGACGAGTTTATTATAGATGAAGCGGAAGAGGCGAAACTTTTTGTTAACAACAACCAGTTTGCACGCAATGATTTCAGCAGCATTGTTGTTGACCGTACGGTAAGCGGCGGCGGCTCTTTCTCGGATATGCGTTATTCCTATGTCGCTTCAAACCCGACCGAGCTTTACTTAAGTCACCTTGTAAGGCTTGTAAAGGTGGAGGAAAACGACAATACAAGACGACTTTCGGGTGCAAAATTCTCGGTTTACTATGACGAGGGTTGTCAGAAACCTGTTTGGTGGTGGGTAAATATCGGCTCCAAGCCTACCATACAGAAAATGGAGCAGATATCGGATAAACGCGGTTATGTTGAGTTTAGTCTGGCACCCGGCACATATTATCTGAAAGAGGTAGCGGCACCCCACGGTTATTTACTTGATGATACGGTTTATAAGGTAGAAGTATCGAGAAATGACGACTACGTTGCACTGCATAAAAAGGATGAAAACGGCATTTATACGGATATAACATCCGGCGTTTATAATTCTGAAGAAAGCGGCCTTTTTATCGAAAACAGGCGTATAGAAAATGTTAAGGTACGCTTTATTAAAAGAGATGCCGATGCCGACGACAAGGCGGCGCTTAACGGTGCAAAATACAGCGTATACAAGGTAGAGGATTCGGTAAGCGATACCCCCGTAAGCTTTGTTTATCAAACAACAACAAAAGACGGCCTGCAGGGCTGCTATGTTTATACTACGTCCGCTTCTCCTTACAATCAGGGCAGCGGCGGTGACAATACCCCTACAAGTGTGCTTGAAAGCGGTATAAATAATCAGGTACAAGGTGAAATAAACGATAACGATATTGCTACTGTCGGCAAGGACGGTTCTATCTGGCTTGCAAATCTTCCGGACGGTCTTTATGTAATTCGCGAGTTATCCGCCCCCTTGGGCTATGAGATGAGCAGCAAGGATTTTTATTTCCGTGTTGTTCCCTCGCGTATGACTACACCGCCGGATAATTCCACAGAACCCGATGTACAGGCGGATAAACATAATGGCCTTGGCTGGATAATGTTTGCCGAGGGTGATGAAAATACAATATCCGGCTCAACCGGTGAAAACACAGGCGACGAAAGTGCGGGCAGCGGCTCGGAAGGCTCTGTTGTGGTGACGGGCGAGACCGAAAAGAACCTTTACGATAAGCAGAAAAAATCTACTTTAAGGATAAAGAAAACCGAAAGCAGCTCAACGCCGTTTGGCGGTAAAGCATTAAGCGGCGCAAGATATACGCTTTTAAAACTTAATAAGGAGTTTGGAGCGGATGATGTCAATGATGCACTTAGTGCTTTGGTCGAAAAGCTGTACAATGGTGAAAATTTCAGTGCTGCAAAAAGCGGTACAAAACAATATTGGGAAGCGGTAACAACTGCGGCAAAAACCGGACGTGACGGCATAGCGGCTGTTCCAAACCTGTCGTTTGGATATTATGTATTTATAGAAAATACAGCGCCAAGGGGATATGATACGAATATTACGCTTTTTGGTGCGCAGGGTTCGGGTGGAAAAACATATATTAAGAGTGTCGTTGATGCCGAAAACGATAGTATTAATAATACCGAGTTTGAAAAGCTAAATGACAGTGCTAACCTGAAGGTTGGCTATAAGCGTGTATTAGACCTTAAAACAGGTGATTATGATGTATACAGCCTTTGCTGCTACCATATAGACAGTGTAACTGCCGAAAAGTATGCGGACAAGGAGCCTTATACCTTCTATCAGGAAGATATGAAAAAAACAGGTCAGGCGCGTGTAGAAAAGACTGACGATACATCGGGTCTGCCGCTTAACAAGGCTTATTATCAGCTTTATAGGCAAAAGGTCACCGATGGCACCAACCCCGAGACATATACCGAAACAAAGCTTGCTGCGGGGGATGCTGCATCACTTGCTGAACTTAAGACTTATTATGACGGTCTTGACGGGGTAAATGATGCAAACAAGATACCCGTGTCCGAGGTGCTTCCCACAAAAACTGTTACCGATGATGAGGGCAACATTACGGGCGAGGGTGTTACCGATATAGTAAGAGGCCTTGATTGGGGAGATAATTTATGGTATTTCTTTGAGGAAAAGGCGGCGCCGCTTGGCTATGAACGTAATGAGTTTACGACAGACACGAATGTTGTTCCAAAAAGAAAATATTTTCAGGTGACGGCAGATAATGCGGATATACTTATAAAGGTATATGAAAGTGACAAGCGTATAAACGGCAGTGTAGACCTGCACAAAAAGAAAAAGGGTGATACGGCCGCTACGGAACTTGCTGAGGAGCCTATGGCAGGGGCTAAGTTTAAGTTAGTGCCAAAGGAAGAGGGCAGGTCTGTTTTAAAGCTTGTCAGAACCAATGAAAATGGCGTTTATGATGCAGACGGGGATTATTGGTATGTACCCGAAACGGACGATTCGGAACATTATTACGATGCCGCAGGCACAAATGTGGACAGCTATATCACAGAGGAAGCCGAGATATTTGTATATGATAGTTCGGAGCCTATAAATGCGGGTTTCTACAATCATCTGCATATCATCAATATTCCCTGGGGCGTTTACAGTCTTGTGGAAACGGTAGCACCTGCGGGCTGCAGCGTTACCGATGATATTACGCTGATAGTAAACAGTAAAAATGCAAGTACCACACAAGAGATCGAGTGTGAGGATCCCCCCGCAATGGCGGAAATAACGCTTGAAAAATATATTCCTACTGAATCAAAACATGTCTTTGAAGCTTTCGGATATCCAACCTTTACTTTTAAGGTGTCTCAATGCGATGAGTCCGGAAATATAGTCGGGGGCGGTAAGAGTTATGTCACAAGTATTTCCTTTAACGAATCAAGCAATGAGGAGAGTGATTATTACAAGGACAGTAAAATAATAAAAGTCGAGGCAGACAAATATTACCTTATAGAAGAGGTTAAGGTCTCGCGCTACGGTATTCGGGATGTTGACGGTTTGACCGAGGTACATAGCGGATATACGGGTGAAGAGGTTTTAAAAACCGCGGTTATAGGCGATAAGGTGCTTTTTGATGCAAAAGTCAAGTCGGGCTCGGCAGATAAGCCTGTAATAAAGGTAACGTACAAAAACGAGATAAAGCGTTATGATATGCTTAGCCATACATCAAGCATAAATAACAGCTTTTCGGCAAAACCGCAGGTAACGGGCTTTTCGGCTGAATATGAAAAGACTATACCCGTAGACCGCTTGCAGAGGAAAAATACTCTCTCATACGATGATATTGCTGCTGTACTTTCGTTTAATACAGAGGCAGAAAGCGAGGTAAGGCTTACAAAGGAGATTTTGGTATCGGATTCTGTGACATTTGGCGATGCTTCGGGCGATAATAAGATATCAGCTGGGGGCTTAAAGCTTACAAAGGTCGAAGGTGGCTTGGAGATCGATTACAGTGATCAGGAATTGAGTGATATGTTTGGCTTGATCGACAGTATAAAGGTTGCCTATACTTATGAGGGCAAGACCTATACTGCGGACATGGCAATAATGTTTAATTCAAGGACACCCGATATCAAAAAGGATGTTATTTTCCACGTTGATGAGGGTGAAACGCATTACTATGATTTTATCACAAACTCGGGAAAGAAAAGGACGGCTAAGTCTTTTACGTTTAGTATTTCATCGGATGGTGGATTGTCTATAGAACCGAGTGATGATGTTGAACCCGAGGGATATAATTATGGTTTCAGACTTGCCCCCGGTGTGGGTGCACCGCCATTTGATTATTGGGAGCTTCTTACGGGAGATCCGAATGCAGAGGGCACCAAAGCTGTCAAGGATACGGATGGAAATGTTGTCAAATTTAAGGGTGCAAATCAGCATGAGATAGTTGAGAGTATTAAGGCATTTATTCAGAATGGCACTGTGCCAGGAGGTAAAACGATAAATTATGCAGCGCAGGGCGTAAATGACCCGCTTGATACAAGTACAGACCCCGCAAAAGGTGTGTTCCACTTTAGGGCTGTACCATTAAAGGCACCCGCAAAGCTGGCAGATACAAACACTTTGAGGGCTACGTTTAAGAGTCTTGCAAATAATAGTTTTGCTAATATCAGAGCTATTCAAAAGGTGGATGCCGCTAATGTGCCGGACGGTGTTAATCCTGAAGATATATCTGTTGCAGATAGTGATGACCACTACAAAAAACATGCGTATGCGTATTTTGAAAAGGATCCCAGTGGTTCAAAAGGTGTTATTTACTGGTATACGCCCGATAATACTGCACCGTTGCTTGCAGGTAACAGAGCAGGATTATTTGCTAATTTTAATAATCTTAGTGATATATCCGGTATATCAGACCGCGGAACATATCCGGTGACGGTAAAAAATGATGAAAATTGTGGTTGGATAACGTGTGATGAAAACTATTCCGGAAGTGAGTCTGAGGATTATTATTCACTGACGGATGTTAGATTTATGTTTAGAAATACCCAAATTTCTACATTTAACCTTTCATCGTGGGAAATGAAAAATGTAAAGAGATTTGGAGCAATGTTCCAAGTTAAAGTTAGCGAGCTTCATCTTAATCTAAGTGGTTGGGATGTCCGAAATATGGGATTGGATGCAAATAATAAATATCAATCGAGCGAAATGTTAAAAGTAACTTTGGAAGATAGTGGGGAGAAAAATAATGCAGCGCTGAGTGAATCTTATGGACTTAATGAGGAGTATGAAAACATGAATAATACGATAGAAGGAAACGGAGGTAATGGAAGGTTCTATGTAAGAAATATCCTAGGTGGCAATATTGGCAATGGTTCGCCAAGAAATATTCCTCAGTATTATGATTTTTCAAACTGGAAAAATATTCCTGTTGCAAGCCAAATCACAAACTTTAGTAATAGTAATACGGCTATAACAGATATTTGTGTTATATCTTTTGATATGAAAATGAGTGGTTCTTATCCTAAAAATTTGGTAAGATATGCAAATTTGGATGGTTGGACTAATCAGAATGAAGGAAATATTTCTTTGGTTTCTCATAATCAGGATTCTTATCAGGATAGTAGACTTAACATACCTGCAAATACGATATATGTATATGGTTTGACCAAATTGTCACAACCCGATCCAGATAAGGCTATTTTTGGAACAAGCCCCTAATTCAACGAAATTCCAACAACGAAAGGAGGCGGTGCAATGTCCGAAAACAGCATAATAAAAAAGCGCAGACAGCGCCGCCTGCTTTTACTTGCGGCGGCGGTGTCGGGCTCATTTTTATGGATTATGGCGGCATCTATCGCCGCATGGCTTACAACCACCGATGCCATAACCAACATTGTAAACGGCAGCAGTATGAATGCGGCTTTAGAGGAACCTATCTGGATATCAACGGGTATGGACAAGGCGCAGGCATATTTGCCGGGGGCAGAGATAGAGAAAGACCCGCGGGTGCTTAACACGGGCAATGCCGACCTTTATGTGCGTATGAAGGTGAAAATTGTCGATAAGGACGGCACCGAGGTAGACTATTCGTCTGAAAGGGCAGAGAATATACTTAAAAGCCTTTATTATGACACGGGCGGCGGCGTATATGAACCGCTTATAAGTGCGGCAGACCCGCAGCCCGAAAACACAAACCTGTCAACTATACCGCCCGAGCGCGGATGCAGTATAAACGGCAAGGTTTATTATTCACAAAACCCAAATTTTTATTTGGCGTCGGACGGATATTTTTATTACGTTGAAGACGGTGAACTGTCAAAGGCTGTTCCCGATTTAAAACAGCTTGCAAAGCTTTCGGGCGACACCCCGACAAGGACAACGCCGCTTTTTGACCTAGTAAAAATACCGCACCGACAAAGCGATTACGCCGATTCGTTCGGCGCAAAGTACGAACTGGATGTAACCGGCGAGGCGGTATCGACCGCGGTATTGCTTGGTGTAGAGAAAAACTGGACAAATATCCAGGCGGCATATAACTAAGGAAGCACTGATTAATTAATCAGTGTTTTCCTAACAAGGAGGTGACGGAATGAAGCGAAAACACAAGGCAATTTTATTAACGGCTGTGCTTGCGGCAGCCATAACGGCGGGTGCGGGTGCATCCTATGCGTGGTTTACGGCGACGGATTCCGTCACCAACCGTTTGTCGGCAACGTCCAACCTTAATGTTATGCTTAAAGAGGATTTTGATCCGCCCGAGGACTGGCTGCCGGGTACAGGCGTTAAAAAACAGATAAGCGCCATAAATACAGGCGATGTGGATGCATTTTTAAGGCTAAGGCTAAAGGGTGTTATTACCATAAGCACAAAGGAAGCAAAAACGGTAAGCGACCTTAGCACACTCAGCCCCGATGTATACAGTACATTAAAAGACGATATGGTTACAAATACCGTAAATACGGACTACAGCAGGGGCTATGAAAAGGTGACGAATATAGCAACGGATGTTCACGCAATACAGGCAGACTCCGAGGTGGTGTGCAAGGCAGGCATAAACTGCGAAGCAGCCGAAGCGGGTATTGATTTTTTACCGACCGACGGGAACGGACTTTATGTGTTCAGACGTAAAAAAGAGGATGATACATATACCTACGGCGGATATTATTTTAAGGACAACAAGTATTATGAAATTGCATTGATAGCAGATGCAAGGGAAAATCCTTTGTCCAACAACTACGAATATCAATTTTATAAAAATAACGAACAGCAGCAGCTGTACAATATGAGATTCAGCAAGGTGCAATCGCCCGACCCGTATCACAACGGTCAGCGTTTTGTTCGTGTTTCATACGAGCCCGAGGGCATAGACAGACAGCTTTCCGTGCGCGTTTATCTTTCGCCCGATTATGACTTGCTTTGGCAAAATCTTCCCGAGGTACAGTCGGGCAGTACGCAGGCGGAATTTTTGTATAAAAAGATTTTATATCCGCAGACCGAGAGCGGCCTGCTTGTGACCGATATGGTGCTTGAAAACGAAAATATAGTTGATTTTACAAGCTTTAACTTTAAATTACAGGCAGAACTTGACAGTGTGCAAATTACAAGGGATCAAAGCGGGGCGGTCGATCCCGCACCCGCAATACAGCGGTGGGGCTATACCGCCGCAGTGAACGGCGATACCCTTGTATGGAGCAAATACAACGGATAAGAAAGGATGGTGAGGCAGTTGTTAAAAAGGTTTAAAAACAAAAAATTGCATATGGCGGCTATAATCGCCGCAATTATGCTGGGTTCGGCGGGTATAACCATTGCAGTTGCCCCATTTACCAGAATGATAAAAAATGCTTTTTCCCCGTCGG
>AUXO016894154.1_pt1 | contig 11116 bp, 3 predicted proteins | sample 768731 | NCBI WGS metagenome assembly AUXO01 (sample SAMN02715735, study PRJNA202380) | gut metagenome | biome: sheep rumen | host: Ovis aries | place: New Zealand: Palmerston North
TATCCATCAATATATTCAATATATTTTTCTACATTTTTAGCATTATTAGTAGGAAGGATTTCTAAATTAGCAGTTATCTCATCAAATTCTTTTTGTAACTCCTTAATCATGTGTTACTTCCTCCTTGCTCTTTTCTAAAGTTTTGATAAACTTCTTAAGCATTTCATAAATTTCTAATAAATCATTATTTGATAATTCCTTCATCTTTTATCATCCTTCCTACTTAATAAATATGTATTTCTCTATAGAACCTATTGCTGAATTACCATCGTATAATATAAATTCTAACTTATAAGTTCCAGTAAGTAAATCTGTTTTTGTTGTAAATGTATATGTACATAAATCAACAGGCTGGTCAATTATCTTATATTCACCAGTTGTTGAAGTATCTACAAGATAACTACTAAAGTAGTCAGCAGCATCAACTAAGTGATATTCTGTTGACAATTCTTGAGTGTAATCTCTTCTATACATTCTTAAATGAATTCTTGGATTAGATAAACCTGAGTTGTAATTAAATGTATATGTAATTTGGTTAGTATCATTAGAATTTAAGCCTGTTTCACCTTTAATTACCATCTCTTCTGGCGCTACTGAAGCGTCTAATCCATAAATCTCATTTATTATATCTATTTCTAATTCTACCACATCTGAAGAATTAAGACCATAGTAAATACCATCAGGCGATCCAAAAGATTCTATCCTAATCTTATACGTACCTGTTGCCAGCTTAGATGTACTAGTATTTAAAACTATCCATTTTTCAACACTATCAACCCTATCAGCAATCTTAATTCTAGTCGTACCATCTATATTAGGGTAATATTTTGTATCACCTATTGAATAATATAAACCTATTAATGATGTTCCAGATACTACTTCGTTATTTGAGTTAATTAATGATATCTTAATACCTAATTTTTGATCAAATAAGTGTGTATCATATACAACGACACCATTAATTTGACTTTGTGTATAATCAACTGTTACATCCATTGTAACTGATTCTCCACTATAGATTGTATCATCATCTATGCTAGCATCTACATCAATTACAGCATCCTTATTAGCATAAATATTATATACTAAGTTATTTTGTTGAGGACCAAGAACTGTATTAATTGTTTCTCCGTCTTCATTAAGCATCTCTATTAATAGAGAACATCCTAACTGATCAGAATTAATAACACAATCATCAAAATCAAGTATGAATATAAATTCTTCATCACTAGTTTCTAATGTCGAATCATAATATTCTACATTCTTAGTAGCATCATCATAGTAAACACCACTATTCTGAGCTCCCATAACCTCAAACATAGATAACAAGTACTGTACATCACCTTGTTGCTGCATTTGATATTGTGCGTTCGCAACATCAGTAGCATTAATAACATGATAATAATAATCTACACTTGAACCACTTAAATCTAACATAGTAATCTTTGTTCCTAAAGGAAGTACATAGTTAGATACAAGAGTTCTATAATATCCTGGTTTGTATACTGAATCTCCAGCATGGAATAATGCAAAGTATGCACTAATTGATGCAGATGAAGTAATATTTGTTGCTGTACTTGTAAATAATTCATATTTACGACCAGCAGTCATCGCACCTTCATAATCTGCAGTAGTATATAGAACCCTCTTTAAATCTATATTAATAGCAAGTCTTTCAATTTGTTTATTTAAATCATCTAGTTGAGTAACCGCTAATAATTGGATTGTTACTGTACCCATATCACCAGCTGTAGCGATATTTTTAACATGATGTAAGCAGAATAGAAGTGTTGGAGTTAATGTATTATTACCGCCAATATAGTTTACTGTTCCATTAACATCTTCTTGAGTATCATTTCTAAATTCAGTATAACCATTTACTAACCATCCCGTGTTACTTGTTTCCATAGTTAATCCCATTAATGTATCAGCTAAATTTTCATCTGAAGTAACCCTTGGGATAGTAGTTTTATCAGTTAATACAACATTTGGATCTAAACCACTTGAATCAAATGATAAGATTTCAAATGAAGTATTTGGTAAAGTAAAGTCTCTTAAAGATAACTCATATGTACCTAAAGTTGAATACTTAGATGCTACTAACTCAAATTCATATGAAATTATCTTCTTACCAACAAGCCACATATATTCTAAACTTGCTGGTGGTGTTGGTTCAATGTATTGAATTATATTCTTATTACCATTTTCTTCATCCATAACATTTGTATAGAAACCATCTACTTCAATATCATGATTTGTTTTGTGTAATCCAAGTACATAAGATCCTAATGGGAATGTACCTGACCAATCAAGAGTATCATCAAAATCATATTTATCATAAATACCTTGATTAACTGTTCCATCACCATTATATCTGTACATTCCAAAGAATGTCATACCAACTACTTCACCCGGAAGTGTAATATTAGCATTTTGTGAAATATTAATATTCTTACCAGATATTACATAAATTCTATTATCAACATTCTTAGTAACAGTTTTATTATCACTATCTATTTGAACAGAAGCAACTGCTCCAGTAGATGTTAAACTCTTAAATTTCTTAAGAATATTTGTACCTGTTTCTAAATATAATGTTGAATTATTCATTAAATCTAATTCTTCTATTAATGAGAATGTAAATTCAACATCAGAATAATCATTTGTTCTATCTGCTGCTCCTGATAGAGCTATAGAAGAATTATCTATTGTTAATAAATCTGTTCTTTGTATAGATACACATTTCTTTGGAGTATCATATGTACCAAAGTTCTTAATAGTAATAGTACTTAAACCTGAAGTAGTTGAAGCATTACCACTACCAAATATAGATCCGTCTATTGTTAAATCATAATCTTCACCATCAATATTAACATCGATTCCATTTGTGACACCAATGAATGTCCAGTCGTAGAATTCAGAACCAGAAGCATTTGCTTCACCACCACCGAACACAGTTCCGTGAATATGAATTGCTCCTTTTGTTAATTCTTGTGTTACTGGTGAATCAGCACCTATATTAACTTCTGTAGTACCACATACTTTTGAAGTATTTGCTCCACCATATACATTTCCATAAATAGTTCCACCAGATATGTTAACAATTGCTTGAGAAGTGTTGACTGATTCGTCACCAGTTTTAGCGGCATTTCCTCCACCAAATACTGAACAACTACTTAGCAGTGTACAACTTGCTGTTCCGATTACTGATGCATCTCCTATACTTACTTTTGTATCCCCTAAAACAACAGCACTAGAACCGTCTCCACCAGCATATACACTTCCATTAACAAGACCACCATTTACTAGTACATCAGTATCTCCATTAATTGGTGCTAATCGTCCACCACCAAATACATTTTCTTGGACAATACCACCGGTAACTTCAACACTTGCATCTCCATTTACAACAGCAGTAAGACCTTTACCACCACCATAAATATTTTTAATTGTACCATTAGTCAATGTAACAAATGTATTTCCTACTTCAGCAGCATTTCCTCCACCAAATAGGTTATCAGTTATATTTCCACCATTTACAACAATATTAGTTGTTGTTACTGTTCCACCGGCATTATTTCCACCATATAAGTTTGTTACAGTACCAGCATTCTTTGTAATATTTGTTGATGTTATGTTTCCAGCTTGATTAGAACCACCATATAAGTTTGATACAGTCGTACCACCGACAGGTGAAACATTAATATTAATATATGTGTTATCTGCTCCGGCTTGGTTTCCTCCACCGAATACATTTTGAATAGTTCCGCTGTTAGCATTTAATACTACATGTGTATCTCCTGAAACAGCACCTCTGTTTCCTCCACCATATATTGTTCCACTAAATGAACCACCATTAACAGTTATTGATGTATCTCCAGTAGTAATTGCTTCATTACATCCTCCAAATACATCATTGAAAATACCATTCTCTATAGTAATACTTGTGTTGTCAACACTAGCAGCATTTCCTCCACCATAGAGATTACCTACTGTACCATTTACAACTGTTACACTAGTATTTCCAACTGTACCACCAGCGTTATTTCCACCATAAATATTGTCAATAGCACCAGTATTAACAGTAATACTTGTTGTATTAATATTTCCAGATTGATTAGAACCACCATAAATAGTTCCAATATCTATATTATTATTTCCTGTTACTTCGTTTAAAATAATTGCAGTTGAAGTAGCCCCGGCTTGATTTCCTCCACCAAATATAACAGGTATTTTATTTGGTGAGTGAGTTACTGTTACAGTTGTTGAACCATCTATTGCACCGGCATTACCACCACCATAGATAGCAGTTGTAACACTACCACCATTTACCAAGATGTTTGTATCTCCACCAACTGCTGCTTGGTTACCACCACCATATACAGTAGTAGCTGAACCACCGCTAAATGTAATAAATGTATCTCCATCTACAACACCTTCATTACCACCACCAAATAAGTTAGTAGTAATTGTTCCACCAGTCATTGTAATTGTTGTATTTTCACCTACATCTGCTTGGTTACCACCACCATATGTTTGATTTATTGTTCCACCATTTATAGTTATTGTTGTAGAGCCATTAACATCTCCTTCATTTCCTCCACCAAATAGAGTTTGAGTGATTGCTCCGTTATTTATAGTTACCGATGTATCTCCATCAACTATAGCTTCATTACCACCGCCGTATACATTCTTAGCGCTAGTAGCGACTTGTGTTCTATTCATGACAATGCTTGTGTTTCCTTGAACAGCACCAGCATTTCCTCCACCAAATAGGCTTTCAGAAATAGTACCACCATTAAATATTACGCTTGTATCATTATTAACAACAGCACCTGTACCTTTTCCACCACCATATACATTAGTAATAGATCCATTACCAATAGTTACGTTAGTATCATCAGACTGAGCTGAGTCACCACCACCATAAACTGTAGTTATTGTTCCAGCAGTGATAGTTACATTAGTTGTCGCTGTTTTACCACCGGCGTTATTTCCACCATAAACTGTACCAACAGTTCCATGATTAATCTCAACATTAGATGTAGTTACATCTCCACTTTGGTTAGATCCACCATATATATTTGTGATATTTATATTATTAGCATCATTTACTGATAATAATTTTACACTTGTTGTAGTTGCTCCGGCAGAATTTCCTCCACCATACACAGCAGGTACAGTATTAGCAATATTTTGAATTCTAACATCCGTTTCAGTAGTATTAACCTGATTTCCTCCTCCGTATATAGCAGAACTTACTGTTCCACCTTTTACGGTTACTTTTCCAATTCCACAAGTTCCACCTACATTATTTCCGCCATATACAGTAGTTGTTGTACCCGATTCAATATTAACATTTGTAATTAATACATCTCCACTTTGGTTAGATCCACCATAGATAGTTCCAACTGTAGCTCCTTTTTGATATACATTAGTATAATCAAGCGATGTTGCATTTCCTCCACCAAATACATTAGTAAATGTTCCACCATTTAATGTTACAGTTGATGTTCCGGCAGGTTTACCAGCTTGATCACAACCACCATAAACATTAGTAGCTGTTCCACCATTTGTAGTTACAGTTATATTTCCAGATACATATGGTGTGTATGTTGAACTACCCTTAGCACCACCATAAATATTATTAACTACATTTCCTTTATTTAGCGTTACAGTTACTGACTTAGTTGAATCAGTTTGTCCAGTTGAAGAAGCATTGACTGTACCATAAGCACTTCCTCCATATACACTTCCACTTATTGTTGGTGTTGTACTAAGTGAACTATTACCTATTGTTACAGCCACGTTTCCACTAACAAATGTTCCAGGGTTATTATTATCTGTATAGCCACCTTCACCACCGCCATATACATCAGTAGAAACTGTTCCGCCTAAAATCTTAACATCAGTGTTACCATGAACAACTCCCTTACTTCTTGAGCCTCCATAAACACTTCCACTTACTGTTCCACCAGTCATTTCAATATTTATATTGCAATCTTGTTCAACATTGTCATATTTTACACAAGTGTAATACCATCCACCATTACTTGTACAAGTATAACCTCTTGATTCATATGAATTAACATTAAACATACTTACATTATTTACTGTATCTATTGGTACTTTACTATAACCACCAGAACCATTATTATTAGCAGCTCCATATACGCTACCGCTTACTGTTCCACCTAAAATCTTAATTGTTGTTGATTGAGTTGAACCGTCCGAAACATATCCAACAGCTCCGTAGTTTCCACCGCCATACACATTTCTTCTAATTGTTGCTGAATTATCTATAATAATTGTCGAATTAAATACTGAACCTAATTCTTCATTATCAGAATTACCATTTCCAGCTCCAAAGACACTTCCAGCCTCAACTTTAGAAACCGTTTCTGTAGTATTGTTGTTCACTAAAGTTGTATCTCCAACTTCAGCAGTTCCACCAACATAGATATAAGTTGAACCATTTAATGTTGCTGTTTGTGTACCACCATCTTCACCGGTTACACCATTTGAACCACCAAAAATTGCATAATTTATTTTTCCACCAGTCATTTGAACAATTCTGTTTCCATAAGTAGCCGTTCTACCAGCTCCACCTATTACAATATCAATTGTTCCACCAGTGATGTAAAAAATTGAATCATTATAATTTTTATTTCCTGAATCTGTAAGTGGACCTCCAATTAAGTTGAAAATACTTCCGCCTTGGATAACCCCAGTTCTTAATGAATAATGAGTACCAGCCGTTAAACCTCCAATATATACACCTGTTGTAAATGTATATTTGTTGCTACCAAAAGTGCCACTCTTAATAACTGTTGTTAAAGCAGGAACTGTTTTATCACTACTTCCACTTCTAATAATACCGGCTAAAGATCCAGTAGCATTATGTCTAACATCTAAATTAGTATTTACATTAGATACTCTATCATAATCGCAACCATAAATAGATGTTTGTTGTACATAAATTGATCCATCTGAGCTTGCTAGCGTCGTAGAAGATAATTGATTATAAAATCCAGATTCTACTACAAATCTATAACGAATTGGTGTTGTTCCTGTATCAGCATTATCATTAACGCCTCTTCCACCAGCTGCAGCGTTAAATGTTGCACGACTGTTATTATATTTTGTAATTCCTCTACCTATCTTAAAGTTTTTATATGCTCCAAAGACACATCCATATGAGTTGTAACTTCTGTTTGTATCATTGTTAATAAAATTTTGTTCACTATCAACTCTTAAATGTTCTATTCGCATATCTGCAGCAGCATTAACTCTTGAATTAAAATCCCAATAATAAGTATGCGCAGCATGACTATATAGTCCAGTTAAAGTAAATGGTTTAGTAAATCCAGTTCCCCATGAACCAGAAATATTTCCAGTTACTCTAAGTATATTAGTATCTCTAGTAGCTAAATAGTAGTATTCTCCACCAGTTACAGCTACATTTGGATTACCATATTCATCATAATATGGAATCATTTCATAAATTGTATTATTACTTACAGTACATCCACCAGTAGTACTACATACACCATCTTCTCTACTATAGAATAAAGGGTGTGTATTTGAAGAGTTATTACCAGAATATGAGTAGTAATAATTCCCATAGTTTCCACCTCTAGGAATACTATTAACTTTTCTATAATAACCAGCTACTGAATTACCTAAAGGTACAATATAATCACCAGTTATTGTTACAATAGGTTGATATGGTTGTAATTGACCATCTACTAATCTATAGTACTCTGCATCTGGATCATATGTATTTGTCGCTCTTGAGAAATACATACACTCAGATTTTCTACATCTTGTACTGTTGTTATTTATATATGTTCCAGTATCATCGTAAGAATACCTTGGTATTCTCTCTCCTTCATATACAGTACCCTCATAAATATAATAGCTTGTTAACGTTTCAGTATTAATAGTTTCAATATTAATTCTATGAGGACCATAAGTGTCTAAATTAGTTATTTGATTATTACTAAAGTTTCCTGAAACATTTCCATAATGCTCTCTAGTCCATGAAGCATAAATATCTACACTTATTGCTTCTGGTTTACTATCTGAATCATATGTTACAGGTATTACAATATATCTTGTATAAATGTCTGTATCTAATTTAATTAATGAAGTACTATCTTTAGTAACCCATCCATTAAATGCTCTATCTGTTGGTCTATCTGCAAATGGGTTATCAATTAATTCTATTTTTACCACATCATTACCAAGTACTTGTACTACTGGAGAAACAACATAATAAACAAATTTATTTTCTCTCTCAGTAGTTGAAACATATCCAGTATAAGCATTATCTACATCTGTTCCAAAATAATTTAATTGTACATATACTAAATTATTATCACTATAAATATTCTTTTTAACACTTGTTGGTATTGTTCCATCACTAGAATAAGTATAATTTTGACCCATATAGTAATTATAATCAGCAGTATAGTTATTAACATAAACTGTTCCATTTTCTTTTCCAGAAGCATGAGAACTAGGAACTCCTGATTTAGTTGTAATAGAGCTAATATTAACTGCTTCCATATCGATTCCAGTATTAATTAATCTAAACATTCCATTTGAATATTCCCATTCAACACTAGAATTTTCATTTAATAAAGCAACTACAGTACTTAAAGAATAATTATCTTCAAAAGTAACTTTATTATCTTCAATGTTATATTTATAGAATTCTTTTTTATCTTCTAATCCATCAACTAATTCTAAACTATCATTTGTGTATAAAATAGTTGTGAATTTAGCGTCATTATAATTCTTAATAATTTGTGTTGTATCTCCTAAAGAACTCTTACCATTCAAATTGATATTTAAAAGTTTATTATACTCAATATCATTTAAGATAAATAATGATGATTCAACTTCATAATTATCATTTAATACTGAAGTAACTTTAATGTTATTAACACTAATATTGTTAATTCTAGTATTATCAACATTCTTAAATAATGAAGCATTTACTTTAGTTTTTTCTATTTTCCCATCTGTTTTTGTTTCATTACTTACTCTTCTAACACTGTAATTAAATAACATTGAAGTTTCATTTTTAGTTTCATTTTGCTCATTTCCAGAAGTAGTATCTTCAATTATTGTTTCATTTTTATCTTCTTTTGTTGTATTTTCCTCAGTTTTTTTAGTTTCTTCTATAGTAGTATTAGTTTCATTAACATCTTGTTTTGTATTGCTTTCTTCTATAGTCTTATTTTCTTCAATTTTTGTCTCATTATTTTCTATAATTGTTTCATTTTTATCTTCTTTTGTTGTATTTTCTTCAACAGTCTTATTTTCTTCAGTTTTTGTAGTATTTTCTTCTATTGTTACATTTTCATCAACAATATCTATAACTTTCATTCCATTACCGACTTCGATAGTAATGTCTCTAAGATTAAGATTTTCTACTGTTGCGCCTGATAATGTATCAAAGAATGAATAACTATAACTATTTGTTGTTTCATCAAAATAATAATTAGAAATTTTGAAATTATATATAGCATAACCTTGACCATCTAAATGACCAGAGAATGATTTATCAGCTTTAGCAAAAGAAAAGTCTCTTCCATCTAAGTCAATATTGTTTTCAATAACATAATATTTATTAAAATATTCTAAGTAGTCATTTCCATTAATTAATGTGAAAAAATAAGCAAGTTCAGAACCATCTGCTATTATGTATGGATCTCTAACATTTCCACTACCACCAGAAAAACTTGTTGCTACGCTTCCATCCCACACAGTAGAAGTGGTTTTTTCTGAGAAAGTATTGTATAAAATTATTGCATTCAACGCCAAAAAGACTAGTACTGCAAGCACTAATATTTTCTTGTTTTTTAATTTTTGTATGATATTTTTAAACATGCAAAAAACCTACTCTCCCACTATAGTAAAATTATATCAAAATAGATGTTTTTTTTCAATAAAAAAACGTGCTTTTTAGCACGTAATTTCTATAATTTTTAAGCTAACTATTATGGGTTGCTTGTACCAAAATCATCTAATGTTAATAAAATGTTGTATGACAAGTTAGTACCTGATGCGTTGTTTTCGCAGTCAATATCTTGTCCTTCAACCCACATATAAACTCTAACTTTAGTAATACCAGTTGCTAAATTTAAAGCAGTTGGATAATGGTTAGTTGTAGCAGATGTACCGCCTCCAGTAACATATCCAAATCCTGATCCAGCTGTTGAGAATGCTGAATTAGTTTTAACAATAGTATTCCATTTTTGGCTGAAACTTGCATTAGGAGCACTTAATCCTGGAGGGTTAGTACTGCCTAATAATACGTTTGATACCTCAGCATCTACACCATAGTAATTAACTGGTGCTGATGGAGAAGTAACTGTTAAGTTATAATAAGTACTAGCATTTGAAATACCAGTTGAAGTATGTGTATCATAGTTTGGTTCAAATACAGTTAAAGTACTTGAAGTACCTTCCATTTTTCCTTGCATTGTTGATGCGTTAGCTGTTGAAGATCCATTTCCTTCTACAACAAAAGCAAATCTAGCGGCATTTTCTAAACCTTTAGAAGTTTCACCACTCTTAACTGTTGCACCACTACCTGCTTGTAAATAAACAGTAGCTCCTGTATCAACTTTTAGGAATATATCAAACACAACATATTTTCCTGATGCATCTGTTAATGCTGTTGTAGTAAGTGCCATGTTACCACCAGAGTCACCTTCTACAGAACCGCTGTACATTTTTAATAAACCATTTGTTACAGTACCAGCAGTTGAAACTGGAGACATTTCAGAAACTAGATGATTATCAGCAGTTGGATATGTTGATGTAACGCCTGTCAAATCTCCATTTGATAGAACAGATTTCCAAGTTATTGCATCAGCTGAAATTTGTAAACCTGATGTTGCAGCTACATTAACTGTAATTGTACTAACAGAAACTGTTCTGTTTGAAGTGAACCATGCATATGTTGCTGTTGATAACATAACAATTGTTAAAAATAGTAACAATACAAGTGACTTCATCCTATTTTTTCTTTTTTTATTATTTGTTTTGCTCATAAAGCACTCTCCTTATCTTTTATACTTTCTTCAGTATGTTCTTCTGT